>Ga0247727_10004597_pt1 | contig 29076 bp, 20 predicted proteins | sample WisWelCaveWW1625_FD_202498 | JGI IMG/M metagenome (GOLD analysis project Ga0247727, IMG submission 202498) | Biofilm microbial communities from Wishing Well Cave, Virginia, United States - WW16-25 | ecosystem: Environmental > Aquatic > Deep subsurface > Groundwater > Cave microbial mat | place...
CCTCTCAACTACTCTTTTCGTCAAACACTTCATAAAATTCACCGTTCACAACCAGGGAGGGACAGCATTCAAGACCATCTTTTGTCCCGGCGCGGAGGTCCGTCCACCCGTAACTGAGGCATTACCAGTAAAAATTGTTTTTGATTGTTTCTTTCCGTAGATTTCTTTATTCTTGGGGGAAGCTCCTTTTGAATTGACGCATGGAAGATAATAAAATCAATAACGCTTCGAAAAATATACATGCGGCGCGTCGCCACGCGTCGAGTGCACGGCGACATCCTGAAGTTTCCATCACGATCATCACCTGGAACTCGCGCCAATTGCTGCAAGATTGCCTGGAGTCTATTTACGCCGGTACGCGGAAAGTCGATTTCGAGGTTATCGTGGTCGACAACGGCTCGCGCGATGACACGGTGGAGATGCTGCGTCAGTGTTTTCCGAAAGTCCGGTTGATTGAAAATGCCGCGAACCGGGGCGTCGCGCCGGCGCGCAATCAAGCCTTGCGCATCGCCAGAGGCGATTTTGTTTTAATATTGGATGCGGACACCCGAGTCATGCCCGGCGCGATCGACGATCTGGCGGCGTTCGCCCGAAGCGCGCCTGACGCCGGCATCGTCGGCGCCAAAATGATCAACCCCGACGGCGTTCTGCAGCTCACCTGCCGCCGCTTTCCGACGATCTTCACGCCGCTGCTGCGGCGCTTGCAATTCATTCCTCTCTTTCGCAACAGCCGCACGCTGCGCGATCAGGTGATGGCCGATTGGGATCACAATTCAATTCGTGAAGTGGATTACGTCATTGGCGCCTGCCAGTTGATTCGCCGTGAGGTGATCGCTGAAGTCGGATTCCTGGATGAAAACATTTTTTACGGCCCTGAAGACGTCGATTATTGCTTGCGGGCGCAGTCGCATGGCTGGAAGGTCTATTATTATCCGAACGCCACGATCATGCACTACGAGCGGCGCATCACGCGAAATTTTTTTCGCGCCATCAGTTGGAAGCATCTGTGGGCGGTGTTTTATTTTTTTCAAAAACACGGCTATCTCTTCAATGCGAAAAACCGTGATTACGCCATCATCATGCCGCGCCTGATTGAAGGCGTGCTGCTCGGCGCCAGTGATTTGACGGCCATCATCGGCGCGTTTTTGCTCTGGGCCTGGTTTCGCGGGAAAATGGGGCTTTACACGATCACCGACCCGACGCAACTCCTCACCAGCGCCGCCTTGATCGCCGCCTTTTGGTTCGTGCTGTTTTTGTTTTTCGGCCTTTATCGCGCCTGGTATGCGCATTCGCGTTTCGATGAATTGGTGAAGATCGTTAAAACGGTTTTTTTCGGCGTGGTTTTGATTTTTCTGCTGACCTTTGATTTCGAGCGGGATTTCACGACGCCGCCGACACGCGGGCGTTTGCTGATCGTGACTTATTGGCTGTTGATGAGCTTTATGGTCGCCAATGGCCGCCTGGTGTTGCGCACCCTGCAGCGGCGTTTGCTGGAAGCCGGCATCGGCGTGCGCCGCACCCTCATCGTCGGCTGGAACAAAAAAGCGCGGGCGCTTCTCGACAAAATCAAGCGTTTTCCGGCGCTGGGCTATCGCGTCGTCGGCTTCGTTGACGTGCAGACGCCCAAGGCGCATCAAGCTTATGGCGAGGCGCCGGTGATCGGTTCGATCCGCGAGCTGAGCCGGATCATTCAGGAACAGCGCGTCGAAAATGTTTTGATCGCGCTCGACATGTTTCACCGGCGTGAGGTCACCGAAGTGGTCAATCAATGCACGGAATTGCCGGTGACGTTGAAAATCATTCCCGATCTTTACAGCATCGTGATGGGGCAGGCGCGCACCAACCAGATTTACGGCTTCCCGCTCATCGAGATTTTTCCGCAAATCATGCCGCTGTGGCAGCGGCGCAGCAAGCGGCTTTTGGATGTGACTGTTTCTCTGGCTGTTCTTGCGCTCGGCCTGCCGTTGTGGCTGCTGCTCGCGGCGGCCATTCGGTTGGATTCGCCCGGGCCGATTTTCTCCCGGCAAAAACGCGTCGGCAAAGACGGGCGAATTTTCAAGCTGATCAGATTTCGCGTCAAGAGAAAAGAGCCGCTCAATTCAAACGGACGTTCTGCTAACGAAAAAAATAATTTTCAGATCACGCGGACCGGCCGATTCATGCGCCAATGGCATTTGGAAAAAATACCGCAATTTCTCAACGTGCTGGCTGGTGAGATGAGCCTGGTCGGACCGCGGCCGGAGCGGCCTCGAGTTGTTGAAAAGCTGAAAAAAGAAGTTCCCTTTTATATGCGGCGCTTCAAAGTCCAGCCCGGCCTCACCGGCTGGGCGCAGGTTCAAGGCGCTGATCACGGCTCGATGGAAGGGGTCAAGCAAAAACTGCAATATGATTTTTTCTACGTGGAAAACATGTCGCTGGCGATGGACTTGAAGATTCTGTTGCACACGGTTTATGTGATGCTGGCCGGGAAGGGGCAATAGGAAAAGTATTAAATTAACCTATACAAAATTGTTTCAATTTCCTCGATTGGCTAAATGGCGTCGCAATTGAACTGATTAGATTTGAAAAGGAAGTTATAAATCCAATTACGACGCCGTTGTACAAAATGACTACTGCATCATCACTGCGGTGGATAAGGCCAACTTGCTATAACAGCATAGACCTTGCTCATTTGAGTATCGCTTGGAGATGGTAAACTCCACAAATCTTGGGTATTGTCGTTACCGCAATAAATCCAAATGGTATAAGGATCGAAGTAGGCTGCGACTGAATTGGCATAGGTATAGATCTCACTTTTAGGTGGCCACCACCAATCATTGAATCCACCATATGCTGAACTGTCCCCAAAATGGGCTGCCACGATTGGTAAGACTGGCTTACCAGAACTATTCCTGATCTGCTCATAATCATTTCTCTTTGCTGTCCAGTCCATCCAACGGTCAGAAGTTGTTGCTGGATTATTGTCCTTATGAGAACCAACATCATACCTTGTAATCAGAAGTTCATCAGCATATTGATAATACCATTGGCCTGGGCTTGAAGCGGTTGCAATATACCAACTAATACCATTGGCATGCGCTGCCTGTTGAGCATAAGCTAGTACTTCAGGATTGTCACCCGATGGTTCGTCTCTATAAGCGATCAAACTAATTTGATTTCCGAACCATCTTTTCATGCGGGTGAAAAGAGAATCCAGTTCTGTTTTAGAATTGGCAACAGAGGGCAGAGGAGTGCAATTGGGTTGGCTTAACAGAAAAAGTCGTACGTCTGGCTGAAAGAGTAATGTGTAAATTCCAGCATCAATAGCATCCTGGGTATACTGACGAAGGGCTGCTGGCTCCCCCGCGTTTCGATAATTACATGAGCCTTCAGTTCCGTATGGTGGACGGACCATTGTAATGTTAGAGGACTTAACTTCCCAAAGTCTCGATGAGGGTACACAGAAAAGGCCCCAATTCATCATCGGTTTGTATAAGGGCCTTGGCGTTTTGTTTTCATTTGTTTCATTTTGCGATAAGGGCCCTTTATCTTTGCTGCAAGATAAGCTCATCATTAAAGCGGCAAGCAAGGCAAAAACAGGGTGAAATGAAAACTTGAGCTTCTTCATAACAAATCCTCCTTGAAAATAGATCGTTAAATTCACTTGTGTATCATCGTTACAATCAGAACCCCAATCAACTTCTGGCGCATCGTTTGTGTACACTATTCCACTAAATCCTTCGGCGTTATCATATCAGTCTTAATTAACGACTTGGCCTGACGGGGCAATTACTTGATGGTTAACAGCTATCAACTTTATAATCGGCAATATCCAGACCAATAATCAGGAAGATTCGAAATGAATTTTCATAAACTTATCAATAGACTCAAAATGGTTATCTCATATCCTTTTTCGTTTTTGAGAAAAAATTTTCAGTTTTAATAAATACGTTGTATAAAAGCTTTTGCTCTACTTCTCCGCTACCACGATCAAAAAATTTTCTTTGTTGATTTCCACCGAACGCAATGCCAAATCCTTGAGCATAGTCAAGATCATTTCTTCGGTGACGAAATGCACACGCATGTGAGGAGGAAGGCGGCGATCCTTATAATATTTAACCGCCATCTGTTTAAAAAGTTCAAAGTGGTGAACGAAGTTGTAAAATGAAATTATCGTTACACCGTTGGGCTTGAGCACGCGCTTGATTTCACCCAGATACGGATAAACTTGTAAACTGGAAAAATGAACAAACACGTCATGCGAATACACGAGGTCGATGCTGTTATCGGCAAATTCTTTTAGCGTAAAACCATCGATTTGGTGAAATTGTACTTTGGCATTCTTTTCTAAAGCTTTTTGAGAAAGTTGCAGCATACGACGAGAAACATCGGTCGCATGAATTTTTTCGAATAATCCTACTGCCTTGGCAGTTATTTTCCCTCCGCCGCAGCCGATTTCCAGAGCGGTGGATCGACCCCCAGCATATTTTTGCAAGAGCTCGAGAAAAATTTCTTCGTTCTTCCATTCATCTCCCAAATGATCATATTGTTTGGCCTTGCCGCTCAGCTTCCACAGCAAGGCATAGCGGTCCCAATATTTGGCATTATTTAACGTGTAGGGCTTGAAGATTCTGTTTCGCACCCATTTTGCAGTATTTAATAAAATTTCACGCATATTCGCCGCTTCCTCATTTTGAAGTTTAAATTTTAAACAGCAAACATCAACTCATTATAAACGTCGTCATGCAGCGCCAGCATCTTACGTTGATCAAACTGAGCACGGACATGGGCTTGAGCATCGCGGGCCAGTTGTTGTTGCAACGTTACATTTTCCAGTAATTCCGTTAAACGAAGCGTCAAGGCGTTTACATCATCAACCGGCGCTAAAAGGCCGGTTCTTCCATCGTCGAGCAGCTCCGATATGCCGCCGCTGCGGGTTGCGATCACCGGCAACCCCATCGCCATCGCTTCCAGCAGTGAAAGCGGCAAGCCTTCATTCAAGGACGGCAAAACAAAAATATCCATTGCGGCGAGAAATGGCCTGGTATCCGGCTGGTGGCCGGTAAAAATCACACTCGCCTCCATTTGCAGGTTCCGGCTCATTTGCTCCAATTCGGTTCGGCTGGGGCCATCGCCGACGAGCAAAACTTTGAGATCATATCCGCTCCGGCGCAAACGCGCGACCGCTTCGAGCAAAATATGCTGCCCTTTTCCTCGCACCAGTCTTCCCACTTCACCAATGACCAACGCTTCATTTAAACCGTAGCGTTGCCGGATTTCCTGACGCATTTGGAGCCGCGCCGGCTCTGAAAACGAAAAGCGTTCCACCTCGATGCCATTTTTGATCAAGCGGAGTTTTTTTTCTGGAACCAACTGCCATCGCCGTTCTTGATAAACTTTTTGTGAGACAGCGATGATGCGATCACAACAATGCAGCGGCGCAAGATGCAGCAGCCACAGACTTAACGCTTTGAGCAATGATTCATCTTGATTGAAGTAACTCGAATGAAAAGTCGCCACGAGTTTGATTTGAGGTTCATACAGCTTGAGAAAAGGCGCCAGGACGATCTGTCGCCGGCCGTTGATGTGCACCAACTCAATGCGGTGATGACGGATAATTTGGCGGGTTTTTGCCAGCAAGCGCGGCAAGCCGGAGTAAGCCATCGAAGAAGTTTCCAAAGGAATGTCCGGCAACTCACGTTGGAAATATTCCACGATGCCGGTCGAGGGATGCGTCAGCAGATGCAGCGTGTGGCGAGAGGCCAAATGCCGGGCCACATTTGCGAGATAAACCTCAGCGCCGCCCACGTCTTGCCCCGGGTTGAGGCATAAAATGCGCGCCATAAAATTTTAATCCGGAGAATCCAAAATCCCTTCACGTCCGAGAGTGGCTGCCACCAAGGCCAGGGTTGTTATCATCCAAAATGGCGGATCGTTGAGCTGATCGAGCGTCAAACTCAAGAGCAGATAGGCCAGCACGGATATAATCAAACCCAACAGCATCGTTCGCCAATAGGGTGAGATGACGATTCGCCAGGCGCTCACCAGATACCAGATCAAACTGAAAATAAAAACGGCGCCGGCCAAAAATCCGAGGACGCCGGTTTCGGCCAACATGCGCAAGGGCGTGTTATGGGCCGAGCGCGCTGACAGCGTCGAGAGGCTGCTGTCTTGATAATCGTTATAAACCCGCTCGAAAGTTCCCAATCCGACGCCGGCGACCGGATGGGCGGAGACCATGCGGGTGGCGACTTCAAGAATGTTCAAGCGCTGTTGAAACGAGACGTCGCGGCCACTGAATGCCGATTGCACGCGATGCACCAGGGCGATGACGTCGACGGTTTTGCGGCCGGTTTCGGTGAAGACCGTCAACCCGACAACGGTTAGCAAGGCAGCCAACAAGCCCAGGCTGTAAAATTTTTTGACGCCGGCGAGCTTGCGATACAGATAAAAGCTGAACACCAGAAAAACGGCCAGCATCGTCGCCATGGCTGAGCGCGATACCGTGAGCACAATTGAAAAAAACAAACAGGCCAGTGCAGACAAAAAAAGCAGTTTTCGCCATCGCCCCGGCTCGGCCAAGAGAAAGGCGTATGCCAGCGGAATCGCCAACATCATATACGAAGCGTAATAATTCACTTCGGGAAACAGACCGAATTGAATGCGGCCGATAAAAGCGCTGAACAGCGGGCGATTGGCGTACGCATCGTAGATGCCGTAAAGGCCGATGAGAACGGTTTCGATGACGAAGACGAAGAGAATCATTCGGATCAGCTTGGCGCTGCGCTGCTGCCAGACGGCATCATAAAACGCCCAGGCCAGCATGATCGGATACAAGAAGCGCAGAAAACCAAGCAGGCTCGCGCCATAATGCTTTGTGTTCAACAGGCTCGGGATAAACGCCACGAGCATGATGGCGGTCGAGCCCAAAACCGGAACTTGATCAAAGCGCAGGCCTTCATAAAATTTGCGCAAAATGAAAAGCAAAATAAAAAAAATGGCGTAGAGATCAAAAAGGCCAAACCCCGACAGCTCGAAGCCGAGGCCGCTGTAAACCAGCGGCATGAGCACAATCAATCCCCACAGCCGGAGGCGAGGATGGATGACGGCCGTTAGAAACGCCATCCCGGCAAAAATCATCAGGACGTTGCCTTCTTTAAAAATTGCCACGAGGGCCAAACCCAAGGCGGCGAAGAGCAACGGGATGGCATGGATGAACAGCGAAGGCTGTGCAAGTGTTGGCGCGGTTTTTATCATATTTTCTCAACATAAATGTTGAGTTACGAAACATTTCGCAAACGCGCCCAATAGCCGCGGCGCTGCATGAACCAAAACCACAGGATGCCGTAACCGATGACAAAAAACAGCCATTGCCGCAGCGACCAAATCAGGCTCTGCTGAAAAGCGCCCTCGAGCGGATAGGGAAACAGCTTGAACAAAATCATCAGGACAGCGATGCTGAAGAAAAATGGCGTGTAAAGTTTCAGCACACTTTTAACCAGAGCTGAAGCCGGATATTCCGCCGTTTTATAACAGACCAGCAATAAAAGCGTGGCAAAAAGAAAAAAACTGGCTGCGGTCACGATGGCGACCGTTATAATCGTAGGCGCGATTTTCAATCCCACCAGATAACTCAACCCTGCGATCAGAATCATGACGGCTTCGATGATGATGAAGCGGCGGTTATTTTCCGTGGCGACCAAGAAGCTGGTGGGCAATTGGACAATCGTGAAAAAATAAGCTCCCGGCAGCAAGATCAAAACAGCCGGAATTGCCTCAGAGTAAGCCGGCAAAAATCCCGTGATGACGGCGGGCGCGGCAAGGAAGGCGGTGGTGACGATGAGCGGCGCCGCGTAGACTGTCAGCATGAGAATTTTTGAAAAAAACGGGATTAATTCTTTGACATCGCCGTGCCGGCCAAATTGTTCGCTCAGGCGCGGATAGACGACAAAACCAACGGCCTGGACGGCATTGAACGGAACGGCAACCAATAAAGCCGCCAAGCCATACAAGCCGAGTTCGTGTGGCGACAGCGTCACCGCGGCCGCCAGCCGATCCAAATTCGTGAGCAGAATAAATAACAAGCCGTTGATGAATAACGGCAGGCTCATGGGCAAAAGCATTTTGAGCGTCTGCCAGTGCAGGCGAGGGCGATAGGCCATGCGGTATCGCCAACTCAGATAACTCGCCAGCAGCAAGGCGCTGACAGCCATTCCGCTCAGCGCTCCCGGCAGATCAAAGAAGATCACGCCGGCGGTTAACAACGAGGTGCGCAACAGCTCGGAAGACGATTCGATTTTGCTGGCCAGAACAAATTCGTGATGGGCACGCATGATCATATAATAAAACCGATTGGCCTGATCCGCGATCATGACGCCGCCGGCAATCAAAAAAATGATTTTTGCGCCATCACCTTTCCCGCTTGCGATGGCAACGGAGATGGCCAGAAGAAAAAATGCGCTGATGGAAAAAAGCAACACGCCGCCCAAAATGTTGTTGGCCAGCCCGGCGGTCGTCTCGCCGCGGCCGCGGCGAAAGGGGATTTCTTTGTCGCCGAGGTGACGCAAACCGCCATGAACCTGATCGCCGTAAATCAAAACCAACGCAATGATCACCCAAATACCGTATTCAGCCGGGCTAAGGAATTTGGCGATGAGCACATTGCGCACGAATCCCAAGCCCAGAATGAGATAGCGGCTGGCAGAAAAGAAAGAACTATCTTTAAGCAGTTGGCGCAGCATGCTCGGCCCAATTGATTCCGTAAAGACGTTTGATCGCGGCGCCGAGGCGCGGGCCACCCACCAATCCTACCAGCAAGCCGAAAAGAGGCAAGCGATATTTTAAAAACGGCGATTGTTCGAACAATTCGCGCGCATAGCTCAGAAGTTGTGGACGCGGCGTTCCCCACAACCAGAGGCGGATAAAAAACTGGCAAAGCGCAACCGAAAACGCCGAACGCGGCCAGGGCTTTATTTTTCGATGCTGCAAAAAATCGATCAATTTAAAAAAGTATTGAAATTCCGCGCCGGCATACGCCCTGGCTTTTGCCAATTCTCTCGAGAAGTTGGTTGAATGCACGCGATAAAGCGTCATCGTTTCCGGGATAAAGTAAGCCGGCCGGTTGTAAAGCATTTTGCTCCAGACAAAACGATCTTCGTTGTATTGCATGGTTTCGTCAAACGCTCCCGCCTCTTCCAGACAATTTTTACGCGTCAAAACCGTTAAAGACGGAATCGGATTTTTTCGCAGCAAACGCGAAAAGATTTGCGCCGGTTGATTGGGCGCGCCATCGCCAAAAGTACGGAGGCCGTTCATCGCCAGCGCTTGACCTTTGGCGTCGATAAATCCCATTTTGGCATAGACGAGCGCAACTTGCGGGTGTGTCTCCAAAACTTTAACTTGCTTGGCGAGCTTTTCCGGCAGCCACAAGTCATCGTTATCAAGAAACGCCAAGTATTCACCGCGCGCCTGGCGAATGGCGAGGTTGCGCGAGGCCGTGATGCCCCGGTTGGCGCGATCGGCATGGGCCAAAACAACTATTTTTTTCGGATATAATCGGTGATATCGCGCCACGATCTCGGCGCTGCCGTCGGTCGAGCCGTCGTCGGCGACGATAATCTCGAAGCCATCAAACGTTTGCGCCAACACGCTGTCCAAGCAGGCGGCGATGTAGGGCGCGGCGTTGTACAGCGGGATGATCACGCTGACTTTGGGCGAGTGCGCCGGCATCATGTCAACTCGATTGTGATTTGGCCGGCCGGGTTCCCGGAATCAAGCGGCGAATTTCTCTCCAAACGTTTTGCAGTTTTTCGTATTCGGCATGGTTTTCCTGTTTCAGGTTGGCGAGATATTCGGCGAGGAAAACGACGGCGACGCTGATAATGAAAGCCAGCGCCGCAAAAATGAGGGTGAGGATCGACTTTCTCGGCCAAACATGCCGTTCCGGCGCGACGGCTTGGTCGAGCACCAAAAGCGTCGGCGTATCGCGTTTTTCCTCGAACTTCGCTTGTTCCCACAACGGCACGATGACTTCATGAATGCGATTTTGAATCACGTATTCGCGATAAAGCCGCGCATATTCCATGCCGAGATCCGGAACATCTTTGAGTTTTGCGGAAAACGCCTCAAGCTCGTTGCGCGTTAATTGCAGGATGGGATTGTCGCGCGCCAATGAGCGCTCCAGCAAATTGAGTTGAATTTCTTTTTTGATTTTTTCGGCATAAAGCTGGCCAATGGCAGAAATGGAAGCTTGCTGCTCTTGCGGCATCATGATGATGCCGTGTTGCTCCTGGAAGGCCTTGATCGCTTCTTCCGCCGCCGTCAAATCCACGCGATTTTTCTCAATGCGGCGCTCGATGAACTCGCGATTGCTGCGCGCTTCACGCGTATTAAGCTCGATATTGAGCTCATGCAACAGCTCGACGAGATAATCGGCCATGCCGGCGGCGCGCTGCGGATCACGATCGGTCACGCCGATGCTCAACGAGCCTTCTTCTTCAATTTTGAAGACAAGATGTTGTTTAAGCGCCTTGACCGCTTTTTCCATGGAGGGCTTGTCGATTTCATAAACTTTGACGAGATCGAAGCGTTGCACGACCCGTTCCAGCGCGGTCCGGCTTTTTAAAATGGTGATGTAATTATACAAGTCCATCGCCGTTCCGCCGCCGCCCAACGACACGCCGGGTAGATTACGGAGCAGCGAGGAAACTTCGGGAAAGCCGCCGAACAATCCTTTTTGTTTGGGAGGCAGAATCGAGGTGCTGGCGTAATATTCTTTGGGCAGCAGAAAACTGGCTAACAAAGCAACGACGGCAACGACAAAGACGTTGAGAAAAATAAATTTTCGCCATTTAAGCAAAGTATGCAGGTAATCCCAAAAGTTGATTTGTTGCGGCATGGTCTTGAAGAGTTTATTTTGTCACCTGCCGGTAGAGCAGATAAACGGTTGCCAAGCCGGCCGTTGTTTGCAGAACATCACGGACGGCATTAAAGTAAGCCGACAACGGCCGCTGGATTTTGCGCGACACAAAAATCTGATCGCCGGGTTCCAGCTTGGCCTCACCGGGTTTCAGCCAGGCGTTGGTCTCGCGCTTCAAAATGCGCACTTTGTCGTGGTCGGCGGTTGCGCTGAAACCGCCGGCCTTTTCGATGTAATAGCGCGCTTCCATGCCCTCCACAAACGTGACGTAACCGGGATTGGTCACCTGACCAAAGACGTTGATGGTTTGGCGCAGCGTCGGCACGTAAATTTCATCGCCATCCCAAATTTCGACGTCGGCGGTTTTGTCATGATGATTGAACAGCCGGGCAAAATCGACGGCAACGAAGCCGCGCTTGAGGGCCATTTCATAGGTGAAGTATTCGCGATCTTCCGGTTTGAGATCGAAGAGCCGCATTTCGAGCAGGCGCGTGTAATCGGGATTTTTAAGCATCTCATCCGGATTTTTGTAGGCACGAATGAGTTTGGATTCGGCAATTGAGGCTTCCGAATTAAACCCGCCGGCGCGTTCGATCATTTCGAAGAGCGTGGTGCGATCCTGAACGAGCGCATACCAGCCGGGGCGTGCCACCGCCCCGGAGAGGCGCATCATGCGCTCCTTTCGCAATTCCGGATTTTCGCGGATAAAAACACGGTCATTGCGCTGCAAAGCCATATCCGATGTATGCCCATTTTGTCCGGCTTTGAGATTGAAATGAATGATTTCCTGCTGGCGGCCATCCGGCAAAAAGCGGACGATTTCGACGTGCTCGAGATCCGCGAGCGCCGTCGGGCCTTGCGCCATGCGCAGCAACGCTTGCAAGCTGTCGCCGGCGTAAAATTCAAAAACGCCCGGCTGGCGCACGCCGCCGTAAATGCCCACGCTGTTGCCGAACAGATTTTCCGCCGGCACGAAAATCACGTCGCCGTCGCGGAGATACGGATTATAACGCGTGTCGCCGGTCATATGATAGCGCACGAGATCGATATGGATGGTATCGCGTTTGGCGCGGAGCAATTTGATATTGCGCCGCGAGATGGGCGTTGGCGGTTTTGCGGTGGGCTTAAAAGAAGTAGCCGGCGTTTCCGAAGTGATGTTCGCATTGGATGCGGCGAGGTTGGCAAGGTCTACCACGCGATCAACGCGGTCAACCGGGGAGACGGTGTGAGCGCCGGGATTGCCCACCGCGCCAACCACTGAAACTTTGAAGGTTCGCAGCGCCAGCAAATGCACGCCGACCTCGGCGGTTTTGTAGCGTTTTCGCATGACTTCACGGATATTTTTTTTCGCCTCCGCCAGGGTCGCGCCGGCCACTGCGACTTCGCCGGCCAGCGGAATCACAAACAGACCTTCCGGCGTGACGGCTCCGGCATGTGTAAACGGCGACACGCCGCCGACGGTGACAGCCAAAACATCCGAGGGGCCGACGACATATTCCGCCGGGTCAATCGGGCCTTCGAGGGAAAACGTTCCTGGAATTTGATTGAGCAATTTCGCTGGATCGCTTGATTCGGTGCCGGCGCGCGGAGAGGTTCTCTTGTCTTGAGGAGTCTGCTGTTGAAAATAATTCTGCAACAAATCGAATGGCTCGGAGAAACCTGGATTCAAATAGCGGTTGGGTTCGGCATTTTTTTCTTTGGGGGTTTGGGCAAACGACGGCTGAATCAAATGAAAAAAAATGACAGCACTGACAACGATAAACTTCCACATAACCTATAACTCCTGACCAACTCGATTTTAATTTTTCCCCAATGATGACGTAAATCGAGATTGGTTTTTTGAACTACAAAGCAAGCGTAAACGATGATTTTCGACACGACTTGTAATATAACCAGTCACAAAAAGAATCGCAATAAAAATCTTTGCGAAAAGTTGTTGCAAATCGCAGTCCGATTCGTTACTTTAAAATCCGGACATAATTTTAAGGACGAAACTTGACCGACGTTGCAACAGAAGTCGTGAAAAGCCCCGGGGATTTCCACGACATCATCACAGAAGACCCCACAAGCAGAACAGGCGTTCATCTTATCGACCTCGGCATCGCTTGGGAGTGGGAATATGATGCTGAATTTGTCGACAAGCTCGAACGCGCTTGCAAAGGGCGCGAGCTTTCGACCTGTATCGTCAATCCAACCAACATTGCCAGCTTCACCGCCAGATATTTCAACGAGAAAATTGTTTTTCGTCATTATCTTGACCGCGGTTCCGACGCGCGCCGGGAGTTTGAGCCGCTCGCCCAGCTTGTTGCCGCCGGAGAGACGCGCATCATCAACCATTATCGTTATCTCAAGCGCTGTCTTGACAAGGCGACGATGCATCTTGAGTTTCTCACCGCCGGTTTGAATGTTCCGTATACGATCATTCTCTCGCCTTACAAAACCGAACCGGAAATCAAAATTACGGATCTGGCGCGGCTTGGCCGGTCATTTATCATCAAACCTGCCGTGGGCGGCGGCGGCGCCGGCGTGGTCGTCGGCGCGGAAACCTTGGCCGATGTTTTGAAAGCTCGGCAGAGTCAATATGATCAAAAATTTCTTTTGCAGGAAAAAATCGAGCCGGCAATCTTGGCTGGTGAGCGCGCCTGGTTCCGCGTTTACTACGTTCTCGGACAAACATTATTGACCTGGTGGAATGATGTCACCCATATATACCGCTGGGTAAAGCCTAACGAAGAAACCGGGTTCTATCTTTCACCGATGCGGGCGATTATCAAGGAAATTGCCAAAGTGTCTCGTTTGGATTTCTTCTCGGCAGAGATCGCGCTGACGGTGGATGGCCGCTTTGTGGTGGTCGATTATGTCAACGATATTTGCGATATGCGGCTACAATCTCGGCATCCCGATGGCGTACCCGACCGCGTGATTGATGAAATCGTCACGACCATCGTTGATTTTGTCATGCCGCGCCGATTTGATCGGACTTTGGGCGAAAAAATTTCCACAGGCGGGCATGTAACAAATTTCAACCTTCTGTAATATAAGAAATTAGAACCGAAAATATTTTTTGAAGTCAAAAAGCGCAAAAACAAAAAAATTTCAATATTGCCACTTTTTTTTCTTGCTTTCTGCCATTTTATTTCTTATATTTCGACACTTTAAGCTATTTCGAACAAAAAACGCACTCAAAACGCTTTATAACGCCGAAACCTGAACGTCATGGTCATCCAAGTTTTCCTTCCAAAGAACGTCATCTCGGGGAATGGTAGAGCAGAAGTTCTCGTCTCTGCAGGCGAAAAAGCTTTTTTTAAACTTAAGAAATCCCTTCTGTGATACCGGAAGGGATTTTTTTTAACCAGTTTTGCCTGGCAGAAGTAGGTCAGGCGTTAAAAATCGTGGTTCCCGAGTAACCAATCAGCAAAAAGATCAAGCAGTAAACGGGTTGGACGATCCCGGCTTAGGCATGAATACCGTAAGAAATGCGGTGGCGAATGTAGCCGGGCTGCACTGCTCATACAATCATCCTACCGATTCCAACCCCTCCACCGCTGGTTTAAGCTTCTTTTTAGAGGAAACGCCGGTTTTTCTTAGAGGAGGAAAAATCGGAGGAATCGTCTGAAGCTCAGGGTAGTGTTTCAGCACGATTCGTAGGCACGTAACTGGCGCCATTTAGGCAAGCGCGAGGTGGAAATCTTCACACTTGTCTGAATGGTTGTCTGCCAAGTTCTCGAACACCGGCCTGCCGGGCTGATGTTAATCCGCTCGCTTCATAAATGCCCAACTTGAGGAGGTTGGTTCCGTTTGTGAATCAGGTGGGTTAACGAGAAAGGTGGACGTCATTTCGGAGTGAGTTTTGGGGTTATCGGGTAAGGAGGTGCAGTGAACGTATGAGGTATGGAGAAGTTAACCATGCGTGCAGAATTATTCCGCGCCGCCCGCCGGGTGATCACAGCCGGCATTGCGCTGGTGGCCCTGTTCGTTGTCGCTTGTGCTGATTCGCCGACCGACCAATTGAACCGGGCCGAGAATTTGCTGGTCGAGTTGAAGAACAATGGCGCCGAGGCCTATCTGAAATATGAGTTGGCGAGCGCCAGGCAAAAGCTCGAAGAAGCGAGAAAATTCATCCGCAAAAACCGCTTCGATTTGGCCGGCGAGTATTTGAGCAGTGTCTGCCGGACGTTGGACAGTTGCAGCGTGGCTTTCTTGCAGAGGCGGGAGAAAGCCGCGCAAGATTGCGGGCAAAAGATGGCCGATTTGCTTACCAACATTGAGACGTTGCGCCAACAAATGACCGGTCTGCCCCGCCAAAGCTACATCGATCAAAACCGGTACGACATTTACACGCATCGCTTGCGCCGGTACCGCGAAGAGATGGATATCCTGGAAAAGCTCGTCGCGCAGCAAGATTTTACCACGGCCTTGCAAAGAAGTTACCGGCTGGAGTTCCAAGTCAAGCAATCTTTGACCGGACTCCTTAGCGTGGCGCCGATACCCGAACGCGTGACGCAGACCAGTGCGGTTAAAGAACAGTTGCCCAAATCATTAGCAGCATCAACCGGCCATTCCGGCGGCAACTGAAACCGAACGCCAATCCGGGGAATCTCATCAAGCGTTGCTTTTTTGAAATATGTTGGCAACGCGAGGGGATTATTTTTTCACCATAAATAATTCTCGCCTGAATTTCTCGCTGCAAACTTGACTTTTCCCCTAAAGTTGTTTAGATTGTGGTGTAGCAATTTCGGCCAACTAAAAGAAAATGAACTTATTAAGAGTTTAAAATGGGCGCGTATACTTTACCCCGTCACGCTTTTGATTTATTAGTCGAAGCATTAGGCGAACGACAAAGAGCGGAAGTATTTGCCAAGGCACTTGAATCAGCTATCGATGCTATTCAAAAAAAAGCAGATGAAGAGATTGTAAAAAAAAAGAATTTCTAAAAATTGAAATCACGGATGATCTCAAAAAAGAGCTTGTCACCAGGGAGATATTTGAAGGGAGCCTCAAAAGCTTGGAAGAAATATTCGCTGGGCGAATCAAAAGCTTGGAAAAAGAAATTAATGAAAGATTTAAAGGAGTGGACGAGCGATTTAACAGCCTCCATTTCAAAATGAATATCTTCATTGCCATTGCGCTCATTGCTTTAACCTTTGCCAATCCGACTTTTGTCAAGCTTCTCGAAGGATTGTTTTAAAATGCCAACAGCATAACATCACGGCAATTTGCAAGCGCGACATTTCCCTTGACTTTTTATCGCTGATTTCCTATTTTTGAATTGTCTGAAAATTCGGGCGATTAGCTCAGTTGGTTAGAGCGCCAGTATCACAAACTGGAGGTCACTGGTTCAATTCCAGTATCGCCCACGGTGAATGAAAAATCCTCATAAAAATTTCCCACGACGAAGTCTTTATCCGACCGGCGCGAATTTTTCATTATCTGTTTTTAAGCATAAGCCATGCGCATTTGATTGACACATCGCCGTTTTCACTTTTAAGGAACTCGTTGCCGGCGCGATTCATCAACTGAGCCATCGGCGCGAGCAGCCGTTCATTGCCGTGAATTGCGGCGCCCTGCCGGAACAGCTTTTGGAGAGCGAACTGTTCGGCCATGTGCGCGGCGCGTTTACCGGCGCGATTGCCAACAAGCGCGGCCTGGCGGAAGAAGCCGACGGCGGCACGTTGTTTTTGGACGAAATCGGCGATGCCCCGCTGTCGATTCAGGTGAAGCTCCTGCGCTTTATCGAAACCGGGGAGCTGCGCCGGGTGGGTGACACGCAAGTGCATCACGTCAACGCGCGGGTGATCGCCGCCACCAATCGCGATCTCCGGCAAATGATGCAAACCGGCGCTTTTCGCGATGATCTTTTTTATCGTCTCAACGTCATCCCGCTGCACATTCCGCCGCTGCGCGAGCGCCGCGAGGATATTTTGCTGCTTGCCCAACATTTTCTCAAAAAGCATACGCCGCGCTTGAATCGACCCCGGATGCAGCTTTCCAAAGAAGCGCAAAGCTGCCTGTTGCAGTATCATTGGCCTGGAAATGTCCGCGAGCTTGATCATGCCATCGAGCACGCGATGACCTTGTCTAACAATGAGATGCTCCAACCAAGCGATCTCCCGGCGCCGATCGCGCAGCCGCAAACCTTGATTAATGCGATAAAAAAGGCGGATCGGGAACATCAAAAAGGCAGTTTAGCCGAGGTGGAAAAAGCCTACATTTTCAAAGTCCTGCAAGATACGCAGTGGAATCAAAAGCAGGCCTGCAAAATTTTGCAGCTCTCGAAGGCGACTTTGTATCGGCGGTTGAAAGAGTACGGATGGCATAATCGGCTCAAAAATGCTGCCGCGACGCCGGAAGAGAAATCGGATAAATAGTTCGAAACTATCCCGGTGATCTCATCACAGGAGACGATTGAGACGATCACGCCAAGGCTTTGATGATGCGACTCAAATTTCAAGAATATCAGCCGCGCAAAATCGTCAATATTCATCGCCACGTTGATGGCCCGTGGTTTTGGAATCGTTATAGCGCCCATCTCTAATGAATTTTGACATTCAAGTTCGGTAATATGTCATTGCGAGGAGCGAAGCGACGAAGCAATCCTATGAGCATTAGAAGATTGCTTCGCTGAGAAGCGCTCGCAATGACATCCAGGAAAGATTACCGATCTTGATCATCAAAACTCATTAGGTGTACAAATTTACAATTCAAAACCCTTTCACAAGACAAACTCCTTGACAAAAACAGCGATGAGTGGTATATTTTATGTACTTGTTTTGGATGTATTGAAGCCGGTAGTCAGAATAGAACTTCGTTAGAACTCTCAATGGACAGTTGAGCGGAGCTCTGCCCGACGGGCGTAGCCTGATTTGGGATGGGCGAGGACAAGCGCATGAACTGTCCATATTTTTTTGGAAAAACGATGGCACAAACAAATAACGCAGGAGCACAAACAAGCTCAGGAGCGGAGAGCGAGCAGCTAAAAAGCGGCGGTCGCATCACCAAGCGCGATGAAGATTATTCGCGTTGGTATCAGGATGTGATTGCGGCGGCGGAATTGGCCGACTATGCGCCGGTAAAAGGCTGTATGGTCATCCGGCCCAACGGTTACGCGATTTGGGAAAAAATGCAGGCCGGGTTGGATAAATTCTTCAAAGAGACCGGCCATGTGAACGCCTATTTCCCATTGTTCATTCCCGAGAGTTTCATGCGCAAAGAAGCCGATCATATCGAGGGCTTCGCGCCGGAATGCGCCGTGGTCACACACGGCGGCGGCAAGAAACTCGAAGAACCCCTCTTTGTCCGTCCCACCTCGGAGACGATCATCTGGTCGATGTACAAGCGCTGGATTCAATCCTATCGCGATCTGCCGATCTTGATCAACCAGTGGGCGAATGTGGTGCGCTGGGAAATGCGGACGCGATTGTTCCTGCGCACGACGGAATTTCTCTGGCAGGAAGGCCACACCGCGCACGCGACCTACGAGGATGCCGAAAAAGAAACGCTGCAAATGCTCGAGGTTTACCGCACCTTTGCGGAGAGCTATATGGCCATGCCGGTTATTCCTGGCGTCAAAACCGACAAGGAAAAATTTGCCGGCGCCGTCAGAACGTATTGCATCGAAGCGATGATGCAGGATCGCAAAGCCCTGCAAGCCGGCACCTCGCACAATCTCGGGCAAAATTTTGCCAAAGCGTTTGACGTGCAATATCTCAACGAGCAAGGCAAGCTCGAATACGTTTGGGCCACGAGCTGGGGCGTGTCGACGCGGCTCGTCGGCGCGCTGATCATGACCCACAGCGACGACAACGGCTTGGTCGTCCCGCCCAAACTCGCGCCGCTGGAAGTCGTGCTCGTGCCGATTTGGAAAGGCGCGGACGAACAGGCGATGGTTTTGGAGCGCGCCCATAAAATCGTCGCGGATTGGAAAGGCAAATTCAGTTTCAAGCTCGACGACCGCGACAACTATCGTCCCGGCTTTAAATTCAACGAATGGGAAAAGCGCGGCGTGCCGATTCGCATCGAGATGGGCCCGAAGGATTTGCAAAACAACAGCGCGGTGCTCGTTCGCCGCGACACCGGCGCCAAACGCGTCGTGGCGCAGGCAAATTTGACCGACGAGATTCGCCGGACGCTCGAACAGATGCAAGCCGATTTGTACAACCGCGCGCTGGCCTTTCGCGAGCAAAATTCCAGGGGCATTTACGATTATCAACAATTCAAAAAAGAGATCGAGGAGCCGGGCGGCTTTTTCTGGACGCATTGGTGCGGGAATCCGGCCTGCGAAGATCGTCTGCAAGAAGAAACCAAAGCCACGATTCGGTGCCTTCCTCGTCTTGCAACCAACATTCAGTTGGAAAAAGAAGGCAAATGCCTGCTCTGCGGCGGAGCTGCAAAAGAGCAGGTGATCATTGCCAAAGCTTATTAATTGAGGTTTTTTCGAATGGATTCGAATTTTTTGTTCATTGAAAAGTCGAACTTTTCAGAGGAGGAAGAGTGAGAAAATCGCTGTTTGTGACGGTGCTGTTGACCATTGCGTGCGGCATGTTGTGGATTTTGTTTTTGGCCGCCACGCATCGGAGCCCGGTGTTGGATGCCGGCGAGATGGTGCGCATCGAGGGCGGCGAGTGGATCGATTCGGATCAGCCGGATCGCAAAATCCACGTGCAACCGTTCTTGATCGACAAATACGAAGTGACCAACGCGCAATTCGCCCGCTTTCGCCCGGATTACAAGGTTCCGGAACAGCAAGAAGATTTCCCGGTGACCAACATTATGTGGGAAGAAGCGGCCGCCTACGCCAAATGGGCCGGCAAGCAGCTTCCGACCGAGGCCGAATGGGAACTCGCGGCCGGCGTTGCGGAAAACCGGCGTTATCCCTGGGGCAAAGAAAAAAGAGTGCCCGGCTTGAAAGATGCGAAGACCTGCCAGAAAGTCGGCAGCTATCGTGCGAATTACAGCCTTGCCGGTTGTTACGATATGGAAGGCAATGTTTGGGAATGGACGGCGGATAATTTTTCGACGCCAACGGCAAGCACGATGGCCAACGGCGCCGCTGCGCCCCAAAAAATTCTAAAAGGCGGCTGGCGCGAGTTCAAAAAATCCGTGGTGCCGGCGGCGATCAACGAGCAGATAACATTAGACCCGCAGAAAGGTTATTCTTTTGTCGGTTTTCGCTGTGTGCGGCGTTTGCAGCCCGGCCAAAACCAATAAACGATTTTTTGGAAAATTCTTCGACCGGTCACTTTTTATGCAAAGAATGTTTTGTATTTCAAGCATTTTAAGTGACCGGTCTGTTTTTGCGCGAATGTTGCATGCGCGCGACAAGGTTGTTGCAGTATCGTCGCTAAAAAAATTGTTCAGTCTCTCGGCGAATGAGGGCACTGCGTGTACAATCTAAAAGTGTAAAAAAAACGGGAAGTTCTCAGAACTTGCATCTTATGGACGTAGTGTTGGAGACACGCAGCGAGCTTAACCGTGAACGACAATTTCGTGGAAAATTTGACTATTTCACCTGAGCCACGAAAGCCGGCATCCACGAGCTTTTCGGGGCAAAAACATCATGCGCAGCATGATGAATCCGCCGCCCCGACGCTCCTCAACTTGGCTGATGAGGACAAGTCGGAAAAAATTGCGGATCTTATCGAACAAGATGAACCGGCCAACGGCTCATCGGAAAACAATCACCTCGCCGCCGCTCATCAAGCGCCGGCGAGTTCATCAGAACGCGACGTTCCGACCTTCCTTACTTCAGTTGACGAAGGAAAGTCGGGCTTTCGATGCGGCTACGTCGCCATTCTCGGCCAGCCCAACGTCGGCAAATCGACGCTGCTGAATGCGCTGTTGCATTTCAAGCTGTCGATTGTCTCGCCCAAACCGCAAACCACGCGCAAGCGCATTCTCGGTATTTTGAACCGTCCGGCCAGCCAGATGATTTTCTTTGACACGCCGGGCATCCTGGAAGCGCATTATCGCCTGCAGCAGGCGCTCGTTCGCGCGGCGTTTCAGGCGATGCGAGAAGCGGATGTGCAAATGATGATGATCGAGCCGTCCGCCACGCCGGCGCCGGCCGATCTGGCGATTCTCAACCGCCTGGCCGACACCGGCAAATCGATCGTGGTGGTCATCAACAAGATCGACACGGTGGCCAAAGACCATTTGCTGCCGGTCATCGAGGCGTTCCGGAACAAACAAAATGTGAACGAGATCGTGCCGATTTCGGCTTTGCATCAAGACGGCGTCGAGGCGCTGGCCGAGGTTTTGGAGAAGTATCTGCCGGCGCAAGAGCCGTTTTACGACAGCGAGCTGATCACCAACCATCCGGAACGGTTTTTGGCGTCCGAGATCGTTCGCGAGAAAATTTTTCTCCGGTACGGCGAAGAGATTCCCTATTCGGCCAGCGTGCAAATCGAGGAGTTTGTCGAAAGGCCGGGCCACAAAGATTACATTCGCGCCATCATTTTCGTCGAGCGCGAATCGCAGAAGGGCATCTTGATCGGCAAAGGCGGGCAGGCGCTGAAACAGGTCGGCAAGCTGGCGCGCGAAGAGCTGGAGCAATTGATCGGCCGGCCGGTTTATCTCGAGTTGTTTGTCGCCGTCAAAGAAAGATGGCGCGAGCGCGAGTCGGAATTGCGCAGCCTCGGCTATTTGTAAAGCAAAAAGAAAAAAGCAAACCGCAAAAAGCCGTGATTTATCCCTTGCTTTTTGCGGTTTGCTTTTTGTATTTCGTTGTAACCAACGCGCAAGCCAATATGAGATTTTCTTTTTCCAAGCCCAAGCCGGAATGGCCGCCCAATCCGCCGGAATTTGACCAGCCGGCTCCTGCCGGAAAAAGGCTTTGGCGTTACCGCGCCGCCGGCTTGGGCGCTGTTTTTTTGTTTGGTTTTTTAATTTACGCCGTCGAGGGGGCGGCGTGGATGAAACGGCTCACCATGGGCATGTTGTTTTGCGGGCTGATCTACATGCGCGACGACTCCCCTTCCGGGCGCTGGCTCACCATCACCATTATCGCCATTGGCACCATACTTTCCATTCTCCTGCCGTTGTTTGGAATCGGCGACGACTTTCTCCGCAGCCGTTTTTGAATTGAATGATCACAAGTCAAAGATGACGCCGTCATCCTTGCGCATAAACAACACCGGTATGCCCCAATCGATGCGGCCGGCTTCCAGATTGATAAACATTTTTCGCCGCGCCTCCGAAACCGCCCGGTCGACTTGAAAAGTTTCGGCCAGGGTGGTGTAAAATTCCTTTGAAAACTCGATGGCGCTTTCATCCGGAATCTTGAACTGCATCGCCACCACCGCGGGCACGCCGATTTTAACCAAACCTGGCGCGACGCCCATGGAAATATCCGACGCCGAAGTTTGCGCGGTTTGACAGGCGTTCAAAACCACCAGGCGCAACGGCTTTCCCTCCAACAGCTTGCCAAACCGGTCGATATTGACCAGATCAGCTTCTCCGGCCTGATTTTCAAAGACCAGGCCTCCTCCTAACGGCTCCGCGTAGGCGCCATGCCCGATAAAGTGAATAATATCGACGCGTTTTTTTAGCTCTTTGGCAAGGCCATTCAAGGTCGCTTCTTTTAGAAATTGGAGTTGGACGATGCCGCGCCGCTCCAATTTCCCGAGCGCTTCTTTAATCAATTTTTTCTCGGTTTCAACATTGAGTGGCGGATAGCGGCCGTCAACCGGGTTCGGCATGATAACCAAAATCCGCAACGGCGGTTTCAGCGCAACCGCGGGAACCGGCTCAGGAATCGCCACGAAACGCGTGAGCGACAGCTTTTGATGCAACGCGAGAAACTCTTTCGTCTGCTTGCCGTCGTACATATATTCCCATGGATAACAAGCGAGGTCTGGCGCATCAATTCTAAGCTTGATCCGCAAATAGGCATTTTTTGCATAAGCCATGCCCAGGCTTTTATCATAATGATCTCGAATATCCGGCTGAAACAGCGCCTCGAACAGATTGGCGCCAAAATCTTTCAAGCGCGTCACCTCCAGGCTTAAATCTTGCAAGGCCTCGCGCACCTTCGCCATCTCAGCTTCGGCCAAAGGAAATTTCAGCTCGCCGGAATCCTCTCCCGCCGGACTATCGACGAGAAACACCGGATACGCGCCGCCTTTTTCTTTTTTGGGGCCGATCAGCAAGTAATAATCCAGATAATTGATTCGTTTCCCGCTGCCCAATGCCGCGTGCTGCGCCTTGTTGTAATAATATCGCGAGGCGGCATAGACGATGCAGAACACGGCATAAGGCAGCAAGACATATATTTTTACACCCAAGTCGATGCTGAGCGCTGCCACGGCCAATAACAACGGAAAAGAGAAAACGTAGATTTGCCACGGCCGAACGCGGCCGGATTTATTCGAGACAAAAAACAGCCAGATCAACCCCAGCATGACCAAGGCAAAGCTGCAATAAAAGTTTTCGAGCGTTCCTTCGCGGATCGCCTGGCCGTTCAACATTTGGCTGATCAACGCGCCGTAGATGAACAAATTCGGATAGCTGCGAAAATGCGGGCCGTGCGTTTGCTCTTGCGAGTTAAGAGAATTTCCAATGAGAACGATTTTATCTTTGAAAATGTTTTGATTGGCCTGGATATGAGCCAGCGTTTCGTTTACGGAGAATATTTTTCCCGAAAACTTTTCCGGCGCAATAAAATTGATCAAAGTTTGCATTTTGTGGTCAACGGGAATTTCCAACTTCGTCACGCCATTGTTTAATGTTATCATCTTATCGGGCAACTCGAGAAGCGTAACAGTTGGGCAATCCAGGAATTTCATCACGGCCAGCAAGGGCAAAGCCGGGTACAGCCGGTCATTATAATGAATGAGCAGGGGAAAATATTCTTGGGCGCGGCGGGTGACATCGGCAGCTTGTGTAACATGCCCAATGCTTTTTGTAACCTCGAGCAAGGCGCCAAAAGGCAGTTGCGCCCCGTAAACCCCTTCGATGGATTGCTCGGGAGATGGCTTGTCAGGCACTTTGAGATGAAATCGATCCGGAATGATCGCGTGGTTGTCATGACCGATGAATTCAACCGCAAGAATAACTTTGCCGGAAGCTGATTGCGTCGCCGCCACCAGAGCCGCGTCTTGCGCCGAATCCTTGGCGCCGGCAAAGAGCACGTCCAGCGCAATGGCCTTCGCCCCCAAGCGATCTAATCCCGCAATCAATTCGGCGTAAGTGCGCCGGTCATATACGTTTTCCTCCTCATCAATGATAACCAGATGCGCGCTCGGCTCCGCAGTCGAAGTGAAAATCTGATAATAAATGAACGACTCGACCGTCTCATAAAAACCGTGCAGAAAGGGGAGGTTGAATAAAAGCCCCAAAGCCATCCAGCTTGCAAGAAAGCCGGCTGCCGCGATGCCGAGTGTTTTGAGTTTTAGTGTCAGAAAGCCCATGGTAACACAGACTGCCAGTCTGTTCGGTGAAATTTAGTTTGCAGATCGGATTATCCGACTTTGTTTGATTTGTAAACTCCACAACCCGGACGGGCTGGAACCAAAAGAAAAGCGCACGCAAAGACGCAGAGACGCAAAGGCCGCGCAAAGATTTTTTTTGCAATGTCTCTTTGCGTGGTAATGGCTCAGATTACGTGTGGAGAGGAATGTCATCCCGCCGTGGCGGGATCTTGCTTCAATCCAGCACTGTGCTCAATCGAAAAAAGATGCTTCCGGCATGACATAGGTGGTAGTCCACCAATAACTGAGGAATTACTGTGCGTGAATGTTTTTGCTTTAAATCGAAAAATTCCCTTACGCCCACCACAGGATGTAACTGCGATCCTTGTCCGGCCCGCGCTTGACCGCCTTGCGCTCCAAACGCGTTCCCTTGACGGTTTTGTTGAACAGATATTTTTGCCCGCTGACGCGGATGAATTTTTTCAACCCGGCTGACTGCTTTTTCACCCACGCAGTGAGATCGGCTTTCTCGCCCAAAACCGCATCGTCTGCCATGATGCCCAACAAATCCAACGCTGCCTCTTCGGCGCCGTTCAACAGTTTGAAAGCTTCCAAAAGATACATTTCAGATTTTTGCTGCAAGGCGGCGCTGTCGGCGTGCTCGGTTTTCCACATTTGATACAAAAGCGCCAAATTGAGATAATAACCCGGTTGGCTTGCCATTGGCGATTGGGCTTGCAAATAATATTCTTCCGCTTCGTTGAATCGACCGGAAACACAGTAAACGTTGGCCAAATTGACCAGGGCACGAGGATCGTCGGGATTGTTGGCGAGAATTTTTTGGAATTGGTCTTCGGCGCTGCGGAGCGAATCCTGTTGCGCGAAGATGATGCCCAATTGATTTCGTAAGCTGTCATTGGCCTCGCCTCGCCACCGCAACGCCGCCAAATATTTTTCTACCGCCGTCGTCGAGCGCCGTTGTTGCATCCACGCGGCGTCAGCCGCGATCATGCCGTTCAAGCGGTCGGGATTGGGCAAATCCGGCACTTGCGTTTGCAGCTCCTCCGGCAGCGCGCTGACGTAAACGCCTTCCACTTTTTTGACCGCCACCACTTTGAATTCATCGTCATGTTCGGCTTCGCGATATTTTTTGCCGCCAATTTGCCATGCCTCGGCAAATGATTTTCCGACTTCCGTAACTTCCACCGGAATCCACAGCGAGTTGTTCTTTGCCACCACGAGCGAATCACCGACCGGCAGCAAGCCCCAATTGCGTTCGTGAATGCCGGTGTCGAACATGAGAAAGATGTGGCCGGCGGTGCTCACCAGCGCCGTTTTAATGCCGGCATTTTCCAGCAGCGAAGCGTAGAGCACCGTCAAATCGTCGCAATCGCCTTGTTTGCTTGCCAACAATTCCGCCGGATACTTGATGTAATCGACGCGATGCTGGCTTTTGGGAATGATGGAAAACGGATTTTCCGGATCTTCTCGGTACTTAAGACCGACTGCGCTCATGGCATCGAACAGCGCGGCGGCGGTGTAGAGATTGCCCAACTCGACTTCAGGACGATATGGGAGTTCTTTCGTGGCTTCGCGCGCAAACAGCTCGACCATGCGATCCAATTTGGTGATGAAGGCCGCAGCTTTGCCCGGGTCTTCCCACGTAATCGCGCCACGGCCGAACAAGCGAAATTTTTCGGAAGCTTCCACGGATTTGTCTTCGTTCTTGATTTTATATTCGACGCGGATTTTCGCCTGGCGGAAGGCCGGTTCGCGCACGCTCAAAATATTCTTGGCAAAAATGACCGGAAAAGCCGTGGTTTTGCTCTCGTCCGGGCCCAACACCAAGCTTTCCTGCGAAACGCTTTCGGTGAGTCCGGGAATCGTTACTTTCAACGTCATTTTCAATTCCTGATCGTAGTCGTTGCGGATGGTGACCGCGCCGATTCGCGTCGTGGCATACGATTTATAAAACGAAGCATATACATCGTTCATGTTGACGTCGGAAATTTTCACCGGCGACACGCTGGGAATGAATGAAAGCGAAAAAAAGTGGGTCGACGACAGCGTCGGTGGCATGACGTAAGCATAATCCATTTGCAGCGCGAGGGGAGCGAATTTCAAGCTGCCACCAACGGAAAACGTGGCGCCGTCATCGGAATGAAAATCTTTTTGTAGACCGGCCCTCAGGCCGAGGTTGTCGTTCAACCAGGTCTCCGCGCCGGCATGAAAACGATCGTCAACATCAAACGTCAGCAACGCCTCCCGCAGCGAGAACCATTTGAGCGAGATTTCCTCTTTGGGATAGAGCGCGGCGCCGAACCGGATATTTTGCGGCAGAATTTTATCCCGCGTGTCGGTCGCATCATACTTGATATAAGTACCGCGGGCATCGAACGCCATCACCCCCAAGTTGAGGCGCTGCACGAAGCCGCCTTTTCTGAAAGGCAGTGAATAGAGCGCGCCGAGATCGAAGCCGAAGCCGCTCCCTTTGCCCTCCGAGCGGCCATCGAGGCGGGTGTCGGTATTCAAATACTTCACATTCGCGCCGAGGAACAAATTGCTTTTGAGCCGGCCGCCGAAAGCGATATTCAAGTGGTCGCGGAAAAACTCCAGCTCGTTGTCCTGCTCGTCATAGCCGTAATTAAACCAACTGCCGCCGACCGCATATCGCGAGGTGAGCGGGTAGGCGAAACTGAGGTAAAGATTGTGCAGACCGGGCACGTTGTACAAATTATTCACGTACATGCTATGCAGCTCCGGACGTTTCAGCGCCGGCAGACCGGCCGGGTTCCAATAAATCGCGTTGCCGTCATCCGCAATGGCGACAAACGACTCGCCCAGCCCCAACGGCCGCGCGCCGGTGAAAATCTGATTGCGCGGCTGCGCGTGAATGCTTGAAACCGAAAGTATGAGAAGAACATACGTGATGAAGAGCTTTTTCATGGTTACCATCCCAACGCGGAAGAGCCGCGTTCAAATAAGGTTAAAAACTTTGCCAACGGATTAAAAGGCGACCAACGGATTTAGAGTATTCGCCCATGTCGGAATCGATACCTGATAATGATGCAAATAAATGTTTGTAGTGGACGTTCAATTTTTGCCGGAAGCCCGACGCCTAAAGGCGAAACTACAAGCCTATTCTCATAAGAATTTGTTTTATCCGTTGGTCGTTTTTTCATCCGTTGGACTTAAAATTTTACGCATTACGTTTTACGCTTCACTTATTCAACACCACCACCGTCTTCGTCACCATTTTATCCTCGGCTTGAATCGTGACGAGATGCAAGCCGCTGAGGCAGTAGTGGCCGGATTGGTCTTTGCCGTCCCAAGACTTCACTTGCGTGCCGTATGCCATCGGCTCGTTCTCGGTGAGCACGCGCACGAGGCGTCCGGCGGCGTTGTAAATTTTGATGGTCACGTTGGATTCTTTGCCCAGCTCAAACGAGATAGCGGTTTGCGTATTGAACCCGCCGCCGCATGGCGAGAAACAAATATAAGTTTAAATTCCACTGCTAAAATAATAGACACAGAAAAAGCGTAATTTCTCTCAATGTATTTTCAGGCCAAGCGGCATGACACCTTCCAAAACAGATCGCTCCCAAAATGATCGGGACCTGATTATCGCTATACTTTCAAGCAGCCAGAAAAATTTATAACAATAAACACGTTGGAGAAATCGTCAAAGGTCGGAAAAGAAGTTGCAATAACAAATGCACCAAAATATACGGTTATCATTTTTAATAATCAAGCTCAAGTTTTATGACAGATGTTTTATGACAGAACAAAATGGCGCAAGAATCCAAGGCCGCCATCATATTCGCAACTTTGTTGCTCTCACTTCGCCATTCTCAAAGTCCAACTTGATTCGCCAGCTTCGCATGGTCTTGGCGCCGATAATGGTTTCTTCGGAAAGGCCGGGAACAACAAAAAAACCATCCAACAACTCGCAGCCATTGACCCGAAATTGGAGAATTATTGCAGCATCGACCTGCAACTCTTTTTCTTGAGATGATGGGCATAATTTCCTCCAAAATACGGAAAAGGCAAAGTCGGACGTGCGCGCCAGGTTTTCTAAAATTCGCAAAGCATTTTTTGCAAGCTTTACTCGTCACGCTTTACTCGTTACGTTTAAACAAATTAATCAACCCCTGCGTCCCCTGCTCGCCCAATCCGTGTTCAACGGCTTTGGTAAATAATGAATACGTCAGCGCCGTGCCCGGAAAATTTTCGCCGAGCCGGTCAATCAGCTCTTTCGCCAGCCGCAAATCTTTTTGCTGCAATTTGATCATGAAGCCGGGGTTGAAATCATTCTGCAAAATGCGCGGGGCGAGATGATGCAGCATCCACGAGCCGGCGGCGCCGCTTGATACAACTTGCAACACTTTTTCGCCATCCAATCCCAAGCTCTCTGCCAAATGCAAGCCTTCGCTCATCGCCAAAATATTCAGCGCACAGATGACTTGATTCACCAATTTGACGCGCTGGCCGTTGCCGCTGGCGCCGCAATGCGTGATGTTCTTTCCCATCGCCTGAAACAGCGGCAAACATCTATGGAACGCTTTCTCCTCGCCGCCGGCCATGATCGTCAGCGTTCCGGCGATCGCGCCGTTTTCGCCGCCGCTGACTGGCGCATCGAGCAGCTCACATTTTTTCCCGCGCAAGCGTTCGGCAAACTTGACCGTCGCCTCGGGCGAGATCGTGCTCATATCGACAACGATTTGACCGGCGCGCAAGCTTTCATACACGCCGTTTTGCCCAAAAAGCACCGCT
>Ga0247727_10004598_pt1 | contig 29065 bp, 20 predicted proteins | sample WisWelCaveWW1625_FD_202498 | JGI IMG/M metagenome (GOLD analysis project Ga0247727, IMG submission 202498) | Biofilm microbial communities from Wishing Well Cave, Virginia, United States - WW16-25 | ecosystem: Environmental > Aquatic > Deep subsurface > Groundwater > Cave microbial mat | place...
CGCTCGGAGGTCGGGGAAAAGGTATTCGTTTCTGCGGTCGTGTCCTCCGGTTTGGTTCAGGATAATAAACGCAGATTCGAAGCAAAATTCAAATACGCCGTATGAAAATAAGCGAACGATGAGTTATCAATATCGCCGGACTCGCCGCCGGCATGACGTGTTGCATTCTCATTCTGCTCTACGTTCGCGACGAGCTGCGCTATGATCGCTTTCACGATAATGCCGAGCAGATTTACCGCCTCACGCTCAACACGGATAAAAGCGATCAACCCACCAACGCCAATACCAGTTTCGGCCAAGGGCCCGCGTTGGCAGCGGAGTTTCCCGAGGTCCAAGGTATCGTGCGCTTTCGCAAAATGGGCTGGGGCGAGAAGCGCGTGTTCGCGCACAACGACAACCGGTTTTATGAAGAGCGTTTCTTTTACGCCGATAAAAACGTCTTCGAAGTTTTTAGCTTTCCTTTTCTGCGCGGCAATCCCCAAACCGCGTTAGCGGAACCGTTCTCCCTCGTCATCACGGAAGCGATGAGCCAAAAATATTTCGGCCACGATCACCCGCTGGGCGAGACCATTTCGCTCGATCCTTACAATGACGGCGAATTCGCCGATTACAAAATCACCGGCGTGTTGAAAAATCTGCCGCATTATTCGCATATCAAATTCGATTTTCTCGCCTCGTTCGCGAGTCAAAAGGATCTCGATGGGATGACGGGCCGTCGTGGATGGGGGCTGGAGGCCGCTTTCACCTACGTGCTGCTCAAGCCAAGCGCTTCTGCTGCCAGCGTGCAAGCGAAACTGCCGGCCTTTTTGGAGAAACACGTGGGCAAGGAGCATTGGTACTCGCTGCGCTTGCAGCCGCTCACGGATATTCGTCTGCGCTCCAACTTGCGCGCCGAGCTGGAACCGAACGGCGACATCGCTTACGTTTATATCTTCTCGGCTATCGCCGCTTTCATTCTGCTGATTGCTTGCATCAATTTCATGAATCTGGCCACGGCGCAATCCGCGCAGCGCGCCAAAGAAGTGGGCATGCGCAAAGTCGTGGGCGCCCTCCGCGCCGAGCTGATCAAACAATTCTTGATCGAGTCGATTTGCTTGAGTCTTTTCGCGCTCGCCATCGCTTTCATCTTGATTGAAGCCAGTTTGCCGTTGCTCAACAGCATTGTTGGAAAACAGATTGAAATCGACTATGCCAACAATTTGCCATTCGTCGCGATGATGATCGGCCTGGCGCTGTTGACGGGTGTTGTGGCCGGCAGCTATCCGGCATTCTTTCTCTCTGCTAGTCGTCCGATTGATTCTTTGACGGGCAAAACGGGCAGCGGCAGAAAAGCCGCCGTCATTTTGCGCAAAGGTCTGGTGATTTTCCAATTTGCTATTTCGGTGATCTTGGTGGTTTGCACCACCGTGGTTTACTATCAGATGCAATACATTCGCAACAAAAATCTCGGCTTCGATCGCGAAGTGGTCGTCATCGCGCCGCTCAACGATCAAATCCGCAACAGCTATCGCTCGGCCAAACACGCGCTGCTGCAACATTCCAATCTGCTCGCCATGACCGTGACAGAGCAGGTTCCTGCCAAAGCCGGCAGTGGCTCAGGCTATACGGTTGAAGGTTTAAACGAGCCACAGGGACTCACACGTTTTTTTGTCGATCATGACTTTCTCAAAACTTATGGCATCGACGTGATCGCCGGCCGTGATTTTGACGAGCAGTTTCCCACCGATGCCGTCGGCGCGTTTCTCGTCAACGAAGCCTTCGTGCGCATGGCGCAATGGAAATCTGCGACAGAGGCGCTCGGGCGCAGCATCACCATGAGCCACGCTGGACAAGCTTATCCAGGCAAGATCGTCGGCGTGGTGAAGGACTTCAACATTTTTTCGTTTCGTGAAACGGTCTGGCCGCTGGTCATCAACATCATGCCGATGGACAAACTGAATTTCATCTCGTTTCGTATTTCGCGTCAGGATGTAATGGAAACTCTCGAACACCTCGGCAGCGTGTGGAGCAAGTTTGCCCCGAGCTATCCGCTCGACTACTATTTTCTCGATGATGATTTTGCGCGCCTGCACCAGGCCGATCAGCAACTGGGGCGCGTGTTTCAAGCCTTTGCGTGGCTCGCCATCGGCATCGCGTGTTTGGGATTGTTCGGCCTCGCCGCATTCACTGCAGAACGCCGCACGAAAGAAATTGGCGTGCGCAAAGTGCTCGGCGCGACGGTGGCGAACGTCGTCACGCTGCTTTCCAAAGATTTTGTCAAACTGGTGTTGTTGGCCAATCTGATTGCCTGGCCGCTCGCGTGGTTTGCGATGAACAAATGGCTGCAGAGCTTCGCTTTTCGTGTTGAAATGGAATGGTGGGTGTTCGCCCTCGCCGGCGGACTCGCGTTGCTCATCGCCCTGCTGACCGTGAGCACGCAAGCAATCAAAGCCGCGCTGGCGAATCCGGTCGAGGCGCTGCGTTACGAGTAAAAAGCAGTAATCAGTGACCAGTGTTCAGTAAACAGTAAGACAAGTAATCTGAACACTGAAAACTGAATACCGAATACTGAATACTGGAGTCAAAAATGCTCAAAAACTACCTCAAAATCGCGCTACGAAATCTCGCGCGCCACAAATTGTTTGCGCTGTTGAATCTCGCCGGACTGGTGATCGGCATCAGTGCGTGTTTGTTGATTCTGCTGCACGTGCGCTATGAGCTGAGCTACGACCGGCATCTGCAAGACGCCGATCGCATCTTTCGCCTCGTCACGACGGACAAAAGCGCGGGCAATATCGAGCGCACGGCTTTGACCACGGCGAACCTCGCCCCGCTCCTCGCCGAGACTTCTTCCGATCTGCAGGTCACCCGGCTCTATTATTGGTTTTATGGCGACGTGCTTGTTGGCGCCGGCGACCGCCGGTTTAATGAAAGCCGCTATTATCGCGCCGATTCCACCTTCCTGAACGTTTTCGCGTTCGAGCTGCTGCACGGAGATCGGCAGACGGCTTTACGCCACCCTTATTCAACCATCATCACGGCAGCAACGGCGCGAAAATATTTTGGCGAGCAAAATCCCGTCGGCGCGCAATTGCAAATCAACAACAGCCGCACCTTCACGGTAACAGGCGTCGTGCGCGACCTTCCTCCGAACACGCATTTCAAATTTGACTTCATCGCTTTTGATGGTAGAGGCTTCCCGGATGAATGGAGCGAAAAAGAAGTCTGGACGTACCTCAAGATTCCCGCACATAAGAATGCGGCCACACTGGCGCAGCAACTGCCGGTGCTCATCGAGCGCCATTTCCCGGAAAACTTGGTTGGGAATATCAGCTTCGCGCTGCAGCCACTCACGCATATCCACCTCGACTCCCATCTCGACCACGAGCTCGAACCGAACGGCAACAGAACTTATTTGTACGTTTTTTCAGCGGTAGCGGTCATCTTGTTGCTCATCGCGTGCACCAACTACATGAATTTGGCGACGGCGCGAGCAGCGCGGCGGGCGCAGGAAGTCGGTGTGCGCAAAGTCGTGGGCGCGTCGCGCCGACAGCTCGTATCGCAATATCTGGGAGAATCCGTGTTGATGTGCCTTTTGGCCATCGGCCTCTCGCTGGTGATCGTCGGCGTGCTGCGCGAAACTTTCAGCGCATTCTCCGGCATGAAACTGCCGCCCCTGAACCGGCTCGATGGCGCGTCGCTGCTCGTTTTGAGCGCTAGCGCAATTTGCACGGGACTTTTGGCCGGCAGTTACCCGGCGCTCTATCTGTCCTCCTTCGCCCCGATCACTATGCTCAAAGGCGCATTGGCGCCGAGTGCGACCGCAGGCGCTTTGCGAAAAGGGCTGGTCGTCTTCCAGTTTGCCGCCACCATCGTTCTTCTGGTGGGGACGCTGGTCGTTTACAAACAAATTCAATTCATGCTGGATGAAAAGCGCGGCGTTGACCGCGAAAACATCATGATGGTGACGGTGCCGCGCGCCGTTGCGGTAGATTGGAATTGGAGCCTGGAAGCTTTTCGCCATGCGGTTCGGCGTGAGCCCGGCGTTTTGCACGCGAGCGCGGTTTCGATTCCCTGGGATCGCAGCCACGAGCAGCATCGCGTCCGTTCCGCGAGTGACGCGACGTCTCCAGAAGTGCTGGCCACATTGCTTTGGGTGGCGGACGACGATTACGCCGATCTTTACGGACTCAATTTGCTGGAGGGCCGGACACAAATTCGCCGGCTCGATGCGGATTCCACGAGCAGTTTGCCATTCGAGTTTGTGCTGAACGAAACCGCAGCGCGGCGGCTCGGGCTGAAATCTCCCATCGGTCGGGATTTGCAGGTGGCGTTCGGCTCGGAAGGCGGGCTGGCCGGACGCGTTGTCGGACTGGTGCGCGACTTCCATTTCAAAACGTTGCACCATGAAATCCAGCCATTGCTCTTCGTGCGTGGCAGCGGCGTACTCAGCGTGGCCATCCGGCTTGCTCCCGCGAACATCGCCGAAACTGTGGAAGGCATTGCTGCGGTTTGGCAACGTCTGGTTCCCGGCTGGCCGTTTGATTACACCTTCATCAGCGACAATTACCGCAGCCAATATCATCTCGAGCGGCGGGCAGCCAAATTGATCAGCGCATTTGCATTGCTTGCCATTGCCACCGCCTGTCTCGGACTTTTCGGCCTCGCAGCTTTTATGGCCGAGCAGCGCACCAAAGAGATCGGCGTGCGCAAAGTGCTCGGAGCGACCGTGACGAACGTCGTCACGCTGCTTTCCAAAGATTTTGTCAAGCTGGTGTTGCTGGCCAATCTCATTGCCTGGCCGCTCGCGTGGTTTGCGATGAACAAATGGCTGCAGAGTTTCGCTTTTCGTATCGAAATGGAATGGTGGGTGTTCGCCCTCGCCGGCGGGCTCGCTTTGCTCATCGCGCTGCTGACCGTGAGCACGCAAGCGATCAAAGCCGCGCTGTCAAATCCGGTCGAGGCGCTTCGTTACGAGTGAAGGGCGAAAGGCGAGAAGTAAAGGGCGAATGTTCCGACGCGCCTGTCTCCCATCGCCTTTCATCTTTCGCTCTTCCCCCTTCGACAAAGGAGACAACATGCTCAAGAACTATCTCAAAATCGCTTTGCGTAATCTGCTCAAACATAAAGTTTATTCGTTCATCAATATTCTCGGGCTGGCGATTGGGATTGCGTGTTGCTTGCTCATTTTGCTCTACGTGCAAGATGAACTGGATTACGATCGCTTTCATCAACGCAGCGAGCGCATCTATCGTTTGGCGATCTCCGGCCGCGCACGCGGCGAAGCGCGTGCATTGAGCACCGCGCAATCGCCCTCGCCCTGGGCGCCGGCTTTCGGGCAAGACGATCCCGGTGTGGAAAACTATGTTCGCTTCAAAACGCCGTTGAGTCGCTGGCTCATCAGCACCCCCAATACCGAAAAACGTTTTTACGAGAGACGCTTTTACTTTGCCGATCCCACCGTGTTCGAGGTTTTCGATTACGAGCTCTTGCGGGGCGACGCTCGCGAAGCTTTGCAACGCCCCAACACCGTCGTGCTCACCGAGTCTTCCGCCAAGAAATATTTTGGCGCGGAAGATCCCATGGGAAAAGTTCTCACCGCCGACAACAATTACGAATTTACCGTGACCGGCGTCATGCGTGACGCGCCGCAGAACTCGCATTTGCGTTTCGATTTTCTCGCTTCCTTCGCTACACTCACCGTGCCCGGCAACGCGCGCGGTGATTTCCTTTACGGCGCCAATCTCAACGACATGACCATTTTCGGATTGAATCCGCAGGTTTATACCTATTTGCTGTTTCGTTCGAATTACACGCCGAAACAGTTCGAGCAAAGCGTGCCCGGCTTTTTGCAAAAATACCTCGGCTCGCAGTTGCAACGCCTCGGGCTGGAACTGACCCCGATCTTGCAGCCGCTGACTTCCATTCATTTATACTCGCACCTCGATGCCGAGGTCTCGCCGAATAACGACATCAACACCGTCTATATTTTTCTCGCCGTCTCCGGTTTCATTCTGCTCATTGCGTGCATCAACTTCATGAACCTCGCCACCGCGCGTTCGGCCAAGCGCGCGAAAGAAGTCGGGTTGCGCAAAGTCGTTGGCTCCGATCGCAAAGAATTGATCAAACAATTTTTGGGTGAGTCAACTTTCCTTGCATTGCTGGCTACTTTTATCGCAATCGCGTTGCTGCAAATGTTATTGCCCTGGTTCAATGAAGTTGCCGGCAAACAATTATCGGCGCAGTGGAGCAACGGCTTTTTTCTGCTCACGCTGCTTGCGCTCGTGTTGATTGTCGGGTTGGTCGCGGGCAGTTACCCGGCTTTCTTTCTCTCCGCCTTTCAACCGGCCGTGGTTTTGAAAGGCAAACTCAAACTCGGAGCCGCGGGCACGAACCTGCGCCGCGTTTTAGTCGTGGCGCAATTCGCCGCCTCGATCATTTTTATCATCGGCACCGTGGTGGTCTATCGCCAGTTGCAGTACGTGCAAAACCAAAATCTCGGTTTTGATAAAGAACACGTCTTGGTGATTCCGGTCGTTGATCCGCCCGCGCGTTTTCAATTTCCAAATTTCAAAAATGCGCTGCAGCAAAACCCCGGTATCCTGTTCGTATCCGCCTCCTCCAATGTGCCCGGCGGCGCGATCGGCGTCGGGCTTTTGCACCCCGAAGGCATTCCCGAAAACGAAAACATGAGCATGGAATTGATGTTCGCGGATCACGACTTCCTTCCCACGCTCGGCATCGCAATGGTTGCGGGCCGAAATTTTTCGCGCGACTACTCCACGGATTCCACCGACGCTTTCATCATCAATGAAACCGCGGCGGCGCGGCTTGGTTGGAAGAGCGATGCGGTCGGCAAAATTTTGGACTTCGTGGATCGGCGGCGGGCGCGCGTCATCGGCGTGATGAAAGATTTTCACATGAAATCGCTCCATCAAAAAATCGAGCCGCTGGCCGTTCATCTCGCTTTTTCCCCGGATCCATACATCAACTTCGTCGTCCGCCTCAGCCCGCAGGACCTTCCCGCGAAGCTCGCCTTTGTAGAAGAGAAATGGCGCGCAGTTTATCCGCTGCACCCGTTCGAATATTCTTTCCTCGATGATGACTTTGACAACCTCTATCGCGCCGAACAAGTGCGCGGCAAAATTTTCAGCGCGTTCGCCGGCCTCGCCATTTTCATCGCGTGCCTCGGCTTGTTCGGACTCGCGGCATTCAGCGCGGAGCAGCGCACCAAAGAAATCGGCATTCGCAAAATCTTGGGCGCCGCCGAAGGCCAAATCGTTTTTCTGTTGTCGAAAGAATTTGTCGTGTTGGTGATGCTTGCCAATCTCGTGGCGTGGCCCATCGCTTATTGGGCCATGCACAACTGGCTGCAAGAGTTCGCGTATCGCACCTCGCTGCGCTGGGACGTCTTCATCATGGGCGGCATCGCGGCGTTGTTGATCAGTTTAGTGACCGTGAGTTTTCAAGCCGTCAAAGCCGCGCTGGCCAATCCGGTGGAGGCGTTGCGGTATGAATAGAGCAAGGAGCCAAAATTCGGTTTGCTCTTCACCTTAAACAAGGCTTGCCAAATCTTTGGAAGGAAAGAGCTGCTGCAAAAATTCTTCGCAGGGCATGCACAGAATGTTTTTTCGCAAAAGCTTTTCTGCTCCGCGATATAACAGAAAAGCTTTGCTGCGCGGATAGTCTTTTTGAAACTCACTCAACGAAGTCAAGTCTTCCTCGCGCACGCGTTTGGCGTTTTTGACTTCGATCGCGTAAATGCCCTTTTCGCCGTAGAGGACGAAGTCAACTTCGAGGCCGTGACGCGAGCGCCAATAGAAAAGCTCATAGGGATTGCCGCGATAAGCATTCCAAGCGCGGAGATGCTGCGCGACCAGCCCTTCCAAAGCTGCGCCGGCGATTTCCTCCGGACGATCCAGCGGGCCTTTCGGGCGCAACGCGCGATACACGCCGGTGTCGAAGAAGAAAAACTTCGCATGTGAAACCAGGCTGCGTTTTGCTTTTTTCGTGAAAACGGGAATTTTGAAGCCGATGAGAATGTCTTCGAGAATTTTGATGTACCCTTCGACAACCTTGCGCTCCACTTCGCACTCGCGCGCCACGTTGCTCACGTTCAAAAGCGCAGCGTGCGAAAAACTGATCGCTTCGAGGAAACGCGAAAAGCTGCCGATGTTGCGCACCAAGCCTTCCATCTGCACTTCTTCGCGCACGTACAACGCGACGTAGGTTTCCAGAACTTCTTTGGGATCTTGCGAGGCGATGACGATAGGCAATAAACCATATTGCAGCACGTCGTCGAGAGCACGAGGAAAGTTCAGCTCTGAAAGCAAAAACGGATGAAACGTTTGCAGCAACACTCTTCCCGCCAACAAATCGACGCCCGTGCGTTTCAACCGCCGCGCGCTGGAACCGGTGAGAATGAAAGTCTTTTTGCTCTTTTCTTCGATCAAGCTATGAACCGCACTCAACAGCTCCGGCACTTTTTGAACTTCATCGACGATGACGATCTTCTTATCGGGATTGCCGTGTACTAAATCGATGATGCGCTCCGGCCGCGCCGAATAGGTTCTGAAGGTGTCGGGCTTCAACAAATCGATCCACAGCGCTTCGGAGTAATGATGCTTCAAAAAAGTTGATTTGCCGGTGCCGCGCGGTCCGAACAGGAAATAACTGCGGCTCGGCGGCTTGAAAAATCTTGGAATGTACGTTTCCATTTTGCGCCTCATTTTGGAAGTGGAGTTTCCAAAATAACGGAAAGCTCGGGGAGGAATGCAAGCGGGAAAATTGTGGTGGAAAGCGTTGGGGTAAGAGGGGAAAGCAATCAGTGATCGGAAAGCTGAAAGCCGATAACTGATAGCAGATGGCTGAAAGCTAATAGCTAAAAAAGGCGGACTATTTGCGATGGTTGGACTTTCGTTTCGCAGAACCGTTTTCGGAAGCGTTATAAAACGAGCGCGGCCGGAATTTTTTATCGTTCAGAATGCGAACGTTGTCGCCGGTTTGGCCGAGGACGAACAGCCCTTTTTTATAGGCGAGACGATCAACCCCTTGGTCGATGCTCATTCCGGCAACTCCGCCATACAAAATCGGGCGGCGAAAGGCGGGAAAGAAATTAAAAAAACGCGGCAGCTTCTTCTCCAGGAAATCTTCGACGTCGGCCTGCCGCAACCGCAGCTTGACTTCGATCAAGACGGTGCAATCCGTCGCCAAACCGATGATGTCGGTTTCCATATTGTCGCCGTTGAGATGCCCTTCGAAGTTGGCGTAAAGCGGGTTCAACTCGATGCCGCGCTTGTTGAAAAGACGTTTGACCGCGGCCAAAACTCCCTGCTCGGAGAACCTGCCCAGTGAATCGGTGACGCCGCCGAGTTCTTTCGTGAACTGCCGATGCAGCCGTTCCATGCGCTTGTCGGTTTCTTTGAAGCGCTTATCGGTCTCTTTGAAGCCGTTGTAAATCAGATCTTCGAGTTTCTGTAGCGTCGTCAGGGCTTTTCTCCGAGCAAGAATGTGAAGCTGGCTTGAGTGATCGACAGGCCAATTTACTATACGCGCGCAAAAAATCAAGCAGTAAGATTTGATTGACGACAACTAACCCAGAGGCAAGCCTCATGCTCAAAAACTACTTCAAAATCGCGCTGCGCAATCTGCGCAAGAATCCCGCTTATGCGTTGATCAACGTGGCCGGACTGGCGCTCGGCATTGCGTGCTGCACCATTATGTTGCTTTACGTGCGCGATGAACTGACGTTCGATACGTTTCATCAAAAGACGGAGCGCATTTATCGCCTCACGGAAACGCGGCAATCACCGGAGTCGGGCGAGCGGCATTTTCCGTTTACAAAGGGGCCGGTCGGCCCGGCGTTGGTTGCGGATTTTCCGGAGATAGTCAATGCCGTGCGTTTGCGCGATCGGCAAGGCGTGGGCAGGTTCACGGTGAAATACGGCGAGCAGCGTTTCTATGAAGGCGACTATCTCATCGCGGAAGCGAGCTTCTTCGAGGTTTTTGATTTCAAGCTCATGCAGGGCGACGCGGCGACTGCGCTCACTGCGCCGCTCGCGGTCGTGCTCACGGAAACTGCGGCGCAAAAATATTTCGGCAATCTGAATCCGATAGGCAAAGTCTTGAATATCGAGCGCACGGGCGATTGCAAAGTCACTGGAATTTTGCAAGATCCGCCGCCGAACTCGCACCTCGATTTCAGCATGCTCATCTCGTTTGCGACGCTCGAAGCCGTGCCCGGCTGGAAACGATTCATTGACTCGTGGGACTCCGATTCGTTCATCACATATGTTTTGACGGAGCATCCCCTCGAAGTTGAAGCTTTCAACGCGAAGCTTCCGGCGTTTCTGCAAAAATATCGCGGCGCGAATCCGGCGCAAGCGCATGCGTTGAAATTGCAGCCGCTCGCGGAGATTCACTTTCAATCTGCGCGCTTGGAGTTCGACCGCAATCATGCCAAAGGCCAGATCGCATACGTTTATATTTTCGGCCTCATCGCGCTCTTCGTGCTCTTCATTGCTTGCATCAACTACATGAACCGCGCCACTGCGGCCGCGATGAAGCGCGCAAAAGAGATCGGCATGCGCAAAGTCGTCGGCGCTTTCAAACGCCAGCTCCTCGGACAGTTCCTCGGCGAGTCGCTGTTGCTCGCGAGTCTGGCTCTGCTTTGCGCGATTGCGCTGGCTGAATTTGCGCTGCCGGCTTTCAATGCCATGGCGGATAAAAAGCTCGCGCTGAATTTGATTGCGGATCGCGCGCAGCTTGCGAGCCTTCTGGGATTGGGCTTGCTCGTCGGCCTCGCGGCCGGAAGTTATCCCGCATTTTATCTCTCACGCTTGCGCCCGGCGCTCGTGTTCAAAGGTGAAAGTAAAGCTGGTGGCGCGCTGCTGCGGCGCGGCTTGGTCGTGGCGCAATTCGCGCTTTCCATCATCATGATCGTGGCGACGTTGGCGGCTCATCAACAGCTCGACTACATTCGCGCCAAGAACCTGGGCTTCAATCAAGAACAACTCGTGGTCATTGACATCAACAGCGGCAACACGCGGCGCAACTTTGCGGCGATCAAAAATGAGATGGCAAAAATTCCGGCGGTGAAAAGCGTTTCGGTCTCTTCGCGCGTTCCCGGCGAATGGAAGAACCTCTCGCAAATCGAGGCCCTGCCCGAGGGCGCGCCGGAAACGGAGCAGCGCACGATGTATTTCCTCGGCATCGACGAGGATTTTCTGCGCACGTTCGAAATGAGCTTGAGCACGGGCCGCAATCTCTCCAGCGCGATGGGAACCGACACCGCGGCGATCCTCATCAATGAAACTGCGGCGCGCGCTTTGGGTTGGGATGAGCCGCTCAAGCAAGAGCTGCGTGTTCTCGCCGACAATTATCGTGGCCGCGTCGTGGGCGTGGTGAAAAATTTTCACTTTCAATCGCTCCACGAAGCGATTGCGCCGCTGGTCTTGGGGCATTGGAATAACCCGGTGCGAGAGATCGACTATTTCACTGCGAGAGTCAACGCGGAGAATCTGCCGCAAACGCTCGCCGCGCTGCAAAAGGTTCATGAGCAATTCGATCAGGTCACGCCGTTTGAATATAATTTTCTTGACGAGCGCCTCAACGATTTTTATCAAACCGATATGCGCGTGGGAAAAGTTTTCGGCGCAGCCGCCACGCTGACGATTTTCATCGCCTGCCTCGGTTTACTCGGGCTCGCTGCGTTCACAGCGGAACAGCGCACGAAGGAGATCGGCGTGCGCAAAGTATTGGGGGCCTCGCTCGGCAATATCATTCTGCTGCTCTCGAAAGATTTTGCGCGGCTCGTGCTGATTGCCACTTTGATTGCAAGCCCGATGGCCTTTTTCGCGCTGCAAAAGTGGCTGCAAAATTTCGCGTATCGCATCACCCTCGGCCTCGATATGTTTGTGCTCGCGGGTTTGCTCGCGCTCTTCATCGCGCTTTTGACGGTGAGCTACCAAGCGCTCAAAGCCGCGCTCGCGAATCCGGTCAAAGCGTTGCGATACGAGTGAAGCAAGGAGCCAAAGAGATAAAAAAGATAAGGAGCCAAATGCTTTGCCCCAGGCCCACTGCGAAATAAATCGTGAACGTTTTTTTCTTGGTCACACTTCCAGGCTCGGGCGAGTCTAAAGAAATAAACTCACCCCAAACCAATTGCAAGGAGATGACCGATGAAAACTTTTGACGTGCAGAGCCTCGAAATCCATGCGCCGTTCGAAAAAGTTTTTGGCTATATTGCCGAAGCCCAAAATTTGCCCACATGGACGAGCGCATTCCAATCGGTTTCCGATGGGCGCGCGGTGATGCGAACCCCGAATGGCTCGGTTGAAATCACGCTAGCCGTCAATGCCTCGCGCGAAACAGGCACGATCGATTGGAAGATGACATTCCCGGACGGCAACGTGGCCGCTGCTTTTTCGCGTGTCGTGCGAGCGGGAAGCGAGCGCAGTATTTACAGCTTCATTTTGACGGCGCCGCCCGTGCCATTGGAACAGTTAGAAGGCGCGCTCGAGCAACAATCACAAACACTGCGCGAAGAGCTGGCAAAGCTTCGCGGCATTTTGAGTGAAAACTAACCCTCACGTTTTGTGCGCGGCTTATGGATTTGAATTTGGAACAGCTTGTCGAGCAAGCGCAAGCCGGCGACAAAGCCGCGTTGGAGCAGATCGTGGAGCAAATCCAAGACAAGGTTTACGGGCTTGCTCTGCGCATGCTTTGGCATCCGGAAGACGCGCGCGACGCCACGCAGGAAATTCTCATCCGCGTGATCACGCACCTCGGGACTTTCAAAGGCAAGAGCAAATTCACAACGTGGGTGTATCAAGTGGCTGCCAATCATTTGCGCACCATACGCAAGAGCCGTTTGGAAGAGCAGCAATATACTTTTGAGCGCTTTGGACACGAGCTTGAGGAGGGGTTATCCGAGGCGCCGCTTCAAACTGAAAGCGATATTGAGGAAGCGTTGTTGTTGGAAGAAATCAAGATCGGCTGCACGTTGGGCATGCTCCTCTGTCTTGATCGCTCGCGCCGCCTAGCTTATATCTTGGGCGAGATTTTGGAGCTGGAAAGCCCGGAAGCGGCGGCGATTTTGGAGATGAAGCCCGCGACTTTTCGGAAGCAGCTTTCGCGCGCCCGCGCGGAGATCGTGAATTTTACTCGCATGAAGTGCGGTTTGGTGAATGCCCAAAACGCGTGTCATTGTCGCCGTCGCGTGAATCGCGCTTTGCAATCGCAGCGCGTTGATCCCCGGCATCTGCTCTTTGCGCACGACCTCGAGCGCGCGCGGCGTTTTCCCGAAGTTCTGCGCGAAATACGAAAGCTCGAAGAGGCCCAACGCGCGGTGGCATTGTATCGTTCGCACCCCGGCCACACTGTTCCCGAAAGCTTCGTTGCGATGGTGAAAGATTTGATTGAGAGATAGCCCAACGCGAGCCGTAACCAAACAAGGGCAACCGCAAATGCGCGCGAATTGCGCGAATAAAAAATTCGCGTTGATTCGCGGTTGAGGCGTGCTTCTAAAGTTCGAAACTGAGTTTCTCAGCCAACTAAAGAGCCAATCGGCAAACTTTATTGCGCTGGCCGTTTGGAACCGGCTCAATCGAAGTCGCCGATTTCGTGCTTGGTCGACCGGCGCGGATTATTTCGCGAGGCCCACAGTTCCAGCAGCAGGTAAGCGATTTTTTCCATAGGGTCCTCGCCGAATAACGTTCGCGCTTGCGCCTCCACTTCTTTGCGATAAAGCTCCCCGATCAATTCTTTGTGCTCGGGGAATCTCTTGAGGTAGCGCTCGAGCAAACCGGAAAGATATTGTCCGACTTGATATTTGACGAACCGCTCTTCCGTAGGCGCGAGGACTTCATAAAGAACGCCATCCCGGGCGAGCGCCAAAGTGTTCTCACCGTTTCTATAGTCCTTGGCCAGAGTGGGCGCTTCCATGCGAAAAACCTTTTCGATCTCGAATTGAATGCTCTTCTCGAGATTTTCGAACGCGCAGCCGGAGACGTTGCAGGCTTTGGCTCTTTCAATATAAGACGGGTTCGCGTCGATGTAATTCAGCAGATACACCAGATGATCAAGCTCGTGCTCCTTGATTTTCCGCGCTTCGACGAACGCTTGCATTTTCGGGTTGGGCGCGCGCCGGAAAAAAATAAGCGGAAGATAAAACCAGCCGGGCCACTGCGGCATCAGAGCCCCGAGGCTGACGAAATTGCCGTCGACCACGCCGTAGTTCCCGAAGCCAATGCGTGCGCTTGATTCAATCTGCCCAAAGAGGTACGGCAGCTTGTTCTCGCGTTTGAATTGGAGGTTATCGATGATCTCCGGCTCGTACTCTGTTTGCTCGCGCAAAAGCGTTTTGATTTGGCCGAGGTTTTTCCGCTTCACCAAAGCGTAATACGTTTTTTTGAAGCTCGTTTTTTTCATGACTGCGCCTCGCTTGTGATTGCGCCCTTTTCAATTCGCTTCTAATGTAACGCTGCGATTTCTGGGATGCAACCGCAAGATCGGCCGCGGCTTGAAGCCTAAGAAACCTCGGCCCAGCCGAGATTGGAACACTTTGTTGTCATCCTGAGAAGGCGCTGCTCTTGACATGAGCACAGCGCCGAGGGCGAGGTTCTTCCAGAATGACAATGCGATGAGCATTGTCGACGCAACGTTGTAGCCTTACTACTCGGAGCACAAAATAGGTTACACTTCGGATCTCTTGTAGTGTCATTCAGCAGGAATCTTTTTAAGCACTCGGCAGCATCTCCAGCGAGTAAAAAGATTCCTCCTGAATGACAGGCGGGGAGGCAAAGTGTAACCTATATTTCGCTCGGAGTAACAATTCGCACAAGCCAACCAACAACCAGCAACAAGGAACCAGACCATGTTCAAAAACTATTTCAAAACCGCCGTGCGTCATCTGCTCCGCCACAAGACGATTTCGGTGATCAACCTCCTCGGCTTGACCATTGGCTTGGCGTGCAGCGCTTTGATTCTCCTGTATGTGCGCCATGAGTTGAGCTACGATCAGTATCACAAGAACAAAGAGCGCATCTATCGCCTCGTCTCCAAAGTGCAAGGCGCAAGCTATGAAGCCGCGGCGAAAGTGCCGGGGCCGTGGGGCATCATGGCCGCGAAAGAATTGCCGGAAGTGCGGCGCGTGGCGCGTTTCGTGTTCTTCAATCAAGTTTTGGTGAGCCGAGGAGAAAAACGTTTTTATGAGGCGGGCGGGTTCTATGCGGACTCGAGCGTGTTCGACATGTTCAGCTTTGCGTTGTTGCGAGGCGATCCGGAAACCGCACTCATCGCGCCGAATGCAGTTGTTATCACGCAGGGCTTTGCGAAAAAATATTTTGGGGAGGAAGAAGCCCTCGGCCAAACCCTGAAGTTCGACAATCAAAACGAATATCTCATTACGGGTGTCATAACGAACGTGCCGGCCAATTCGCACTTCACGTTCGATTTTTTAGTTTCGATGGCGACCTATGCGAATCCACGCCGCGACGATTGGCAATGGCTGCAATTCTACACCTATCTTTTGTTGGATGAAAAAGCCTCGCCGCAAGCCGTTGCGCAAAAATTCCCTCCGCTCTTGCGCACGCACGTGGAAGAAAACATTGCCGCGAATTACACGCCTTATTTGCAGCCGCTCACCGACATTCATTTGCGCTCGCAACTCTTCCGCGAGATGCAGCCCAATTCGGATATGGCTTATCTCTATATCTTCTCTGCAGTCGCGGCGTTCATTTTGTTGATTGCGTGCATCAACTTTATGAACCTCACCACGGCGCGGGCGGCCACGCGCGCGAAGGAAGTCGGCGTGCGCAAGGCCACGGGCGCTGATCGCGTGCAGCTCGTCAAACAATTTCTCGGCGAGGCTTTGCTCACGAGTTTCATGGCTTTGTTGCTCGCGTTGGTGGCCATGGAATTTCTGCTGCCCGTATTCAACGCGCTCACGAGTAGAACGTTGGCCCTGGATTATTTCGGCGACGTGCTCTTCTCGTTGAGCTTGTTCGGTATCGCGCTGCTGGTTGGTTTGCTGGCCGGCGGTTATCCTGCGCTCGTGCTTTCGAACTTCAAACCTACCCAAGCTTTGAAAGGCAAGCTGCAGCGCGCGAGCGGCGCGTCGTTACGAAAAGGACTCGTGGCATTTCAGTTCGCGATCTCAGCCTTTTTGATGATCGCCACCGGCGTTGTTTATAACCAGCTCGATTATATTCAAAACAAAAAGCTCGGCTTCAACGCCGAGCAGTTGCTCATCATTCCGATGCGCGACAACGCGGTGCGCGCGAAATACGAAACCGTGAAGCACGAGCTGACGCAGCATCCCAACGTCGTGCGCGTCGCGGCTTCGGGCAATCTTCCCGGCGGCGGAGATTGGGGCATTCCCTATGTGCCCGAGGGTATTCCGCACGATCAAATTCCGCCGATGCGCGTGCTCGCGGTGGATCATGATTTCATCACCACGTTTGGAATGGCGCTTTCGGCGGGCAGAACTTTTTCGCAAACGCATCCGACCGACGTTTCGAGCGCATATCTCATCAACGAAGAAGCCGCCAAACAACTGGGCTGGGACGACCCGATTGGCAAGACCATCGCCATGCCCAACATTCAACGCGAGGCTGCGCCCGTGATCGGTGTGGTGAAGGATTTTCATTTCCGCTCCATGCGCGAGAAGATCGGACCGATTTTGTTCTTCATTCCCCCGCCGGATTGGTTCTCGGTGTTCTCCGTGCGCATTCGACCGCAAAATGTTTCCGAGACGCTCGCGTTTCTCGAAAAGAAATCCGCCGAGTTCGATCCCTCGCATCCGTTCGAAGCAACTTTTTTTGATGAGCAATTCGCGCAGTTGCACCACGCCGAGCAGCAGATCGGCGAATTGCTCGGTTATGTCGCAATGCTTGCAATTTTGATCGCATGTTTGGGATTGTTCGGCCTCGCAACGTTCATGGCAGAGCAACGCACCAAAGAGATCGGCGTGCGCAAAGTGCTCGGCGCTTCTGCGGGCAGCATCATGTTGCTGCTCTCGCAAGATTTCACCAAGCTGGTGCTCCTCGGATTCGTGATGGCCGCGCCGCTGGCTTATTTCGCCATGAATCGCTGGCTGGAAAATTTTGTTTATCGCACGCCGGTGAGTTTTGAAACTTTCGGCTTGGCGGGATTATTGGCGCTCGCGATCGCGTGGCTGACGGTGAGTTATCAATCGATCAAAGCGGCAAGGGCGAATCCGGTGGAAGCGCTGCGATACGAGTGAAGCAAGGAGCCAAAGGGAGAAAAATGAAAAGGAGTCAAAAGGCAAAGGCATTGCCCGGCGAGCAATTGGAGGGGTGATGATTGAACTCAAGGTTGTCCTCAATTAACGGATAAGCACCACAAAACGAGCGAAGCCGGACTTTGCAGCGATGGATTTGAATAACAGCTTTAGCCGTGAATAAGATTCTCGTTCCCCTAACAGTTGCAAAGTCCGGCTTCCCTGTTATCCGTTAATTGAGGTTAAATTTCAAATTCATCCAAAGTTTTTTCTTTGTACAAACGCTCCGGTTCGCTGGGATCGACGGGAGCGAGGCTGATCAGGTCCGCCACGTTCTCCGGCAAAGCGTAGGGCGGAGTGAGAATCAAATCTTTGAAGAGCAATTTGTATTTGATCTTGCTCTCGGCTTGTTCGGAGGTTGGCGCCGGGATTTCGAGAGTGAGCGCTTCCAGCGCAGTGATAAGGCATTTTTCATCTTTGCGCCTTAATTCGATAGGTAAAATCTCGTTGCCGGCACCGGGCAATTCTACATCAATATCAAGGCTGCCATAGCCCTTTCCTCTTACTTTCCTTGCAGTAAATCCCTTCTTTTTTCCCAAATACTTTCCGCGTTGATAGATGAAGACCTCCAGAAGGTCTCTAAAATCAGAGCTGTTAAAAGTGTCGTTAATATCCTCTCTTATGCCGAGGAGCGTTTCACTCTTCGCCCGTTCATGAGTTTCTCGATGCTCTCGGATACGAGCGTTGTTTTCTTCGACAAGCTTGTCGCCGCACTTATGTGCTTCGTCAACTGCGCCGGCAGTCGCCTCGAGTAGTTTTTGGCATTTGCCGCGATCGTCATGCACAATGATAACGACGTGGTCGATCATCTCGATGATGCGAAAAATGGCGAGGAAGCGCTGTTCGAGTTGTGCCGCAGTTTCACGGTTCAAGATCATCGCGCCGGCCGGGCCGAACTCTTTATGCACAAGCTCCAATTGTTTTTTCAGCAATGGCGCGATGGCCGGCTCGCGGTTTTGATCGGTGTCTTCGAAAATCTTTATGCTTTTATTGAGCACGCTCGTCAACTCTTCAAGGACTTTTGCGATGCGATACTTCAACAACAGGGCAACTTTCAGGATGCGGCGCGCGGTCAAAAAAAGTTTTCTGAATAAGTCGGAAAATTGATCATATGACGCCGTCCGCTCCGGCATTTTCGGAATCGCCAAATACTGCCCGAGGGCGAGCAGCAGCAGCACGCAGCCCAAAACAAAAGAGCCGACCTCAAACGTTGTACGCTCGCGAAAATTATACCTTCTCATATACGGCTGTTCGTTGCCCGAAGTTTTGGCATAAAGTTCCAGCGTGTAGACCGGCGGATGTTCCGAGACTTTCTTCACGCGATTTCTCCGAGCCAAAGCCTCTAAACCGGCTCTGAGGCTCATGGAAGATTTCGCGGGAGATAAACGCACCGTCAAATTGCTGCGTGGAACGTTATCCGGCGCAATCTTGAGATATTGGCGCAACTCCGGAATCGTGAACAACGAATCGCCGAAGCCGGCTTGCAAGAGAATCGTATGAGGGTCGTCCTTCTTGCCGATTTCGGCGCCGAAGTGCCCCAGTTGAATTGTAAGCTCGTTGCGATTCCGGCCCGCAGCGTTTTCCAGCCAGTCGACTTGGGCATAGTCGCTCGGTTGTTCCCAGTCGCTATTGTTTGCGGAGCGCGCGCTGAACCAAAACAGAAGCGCGCCTAGCCCGGCGAACGGCAAAACATAACGTGCCCAGCCTCTTTGGGTTTTCTCTCTTGCTTGCCGAATGGTCGCACGCCACAGGACCATCAGTTTTATGAATTTTTCCCACCAGCGATAGAGAGCCTGCTTCATGCGAGCAAAGCCGCCTTTAAAACGCGGCGCCGTTGCTTGCGCCGAGGCCTCGAGGGCTTGGGAGTTTTCCGTGCGACGATCGAGGCGTTCGATTCCTTTTGCCGTTATCAAGCCAATAACAAAAAGAACCAACAGAATGAGGATGATTTGCAGCGGCGTGAGCTTGGCAACGGGAAACAGATCGCTCAGGGCATTTGCAAATAAAGAGAGGACTAGAACGTTGATGCAAATCAGAAGGAATTTAGTGTAGGGCGTTTTCATGTCAATACTTCGCGCAAACTTTGACCGGAACGGTGCTGGTCTCAAAAATAAAACGGCGGCCGGCCACGAACGCGCTGACCGTGACGATTTCGCCGAGTTTGCTCAACAAGTACTCGCTGTCGCGAATCTCCGCGCTCCATTCATATTCGTCGCCGACGGTGTCATCGGTGTGTTGCGTTTGTCGAACTTGCAAGGGATACTTTTTGTCGCCAACGATTTCTAACACCGCCGCAGAGTCGCCGAGTTTTTCGCCGCACACGTTTTGCACTTTGGCATGAAACTGCAAAACCGGCTCGCACGGTTCCGCCATGCCGAGCAGCCTGCGAAAAAACGACCGTCCGCGCGGCGGAATTGGCGCGATCTCCAATTTGTCGATTTGCACGACCCAGCCATGTTCATAAAACACCTCCAACCTTTCCACGGTTTGACCGGGGCTGAGTCCATGCACCGCGATTTGCCAACTGCGAATGGAATCGGGAGTCATTCTGATGGTTTTGAGCTGCGTCATAACGTCGGAATTATCCACTACAAAATCGAAGACCGCAAGGTCGCTTCGAATGACTTCGGATTTTTCCGGATTGAGCTTTACGTTATAGCCGGCGTTTGCAATGACAAAGCTCACGCGCAGCCGATTTTGAAACGCGAGCGCTTCAATCGCGGGTTTGACGAAGGCCCGCAGGCGCAGCGCAACGGAGCCCAAACCCGGCGCGCTCGCCACACCGTTTTGCATCGGCCCAGGCAAGTGTCGGCTGCTGCTGTGCGGCAACAAAACCGAGGCGATCGCGCTTGCTATTTTCGGCCATCCGCTCGAGGGCTTCTCGTCATCGACTTTGAGCAGGAACGGATTGCCGGGTTCGGCGCCGTGAAAGCCGGGATAAAGTCCGCCGGCGTGACGCCGGGTGATTTTTATTTTGTCGATCATGCCCCGATGATAATCTACGTTCGCGCCAACGCCCATGGAGATATTATAGAGCCGCCAGTTCCCGCCGAATTTTTCAAGTAACCGCCCTAGGCGCGCGTTGTGTTCCGCTTCCCGTTTTTGTTCCCTCGCGCTTCGTTGATTGTCGTCACGCGGCAATAAATCCACCAAGCCGTCGCTTACGAAAAAAACGTAGAGGTCCCGATGCGAGGCCCGCGCATAAAAATATTTTTCAAAATAATGAAAAGCGGAAAAAATATCGGTCGTGTCGGAGTGCGACGTGGGCACGTTCTTCAGTATTTGCTTAGGTGTGTATTGCGCCAGATCATACCATCGCGGCGTGAGCTTGGCGGGATAGTTCGACCTGAGGTAACGATCGGTTTCAGAGAAGCCCCCGAACGGAATCACGGCCACGCGATCCGAATAGGGCGCGATTTTGCCGGTGAGGCTCAAGGCATATTCAACCAATTTCCAACGCATGCCCGAAGGATCGTTCTGCGCCATGGAGCCGCTTTGATCGACGATGAAAACGATGTCACGCGGATCGCTGCAGAGGTCTTTTGAGGGCGTTTGCGTATTACCGAAAGCGGCAAGCGCGAGCCACAGCGCTACTCCTCGATAAACACGAATGCGTGAAAGATGCCTGTTCGTCATGGCCGATTCCATGATTCCGAAAAATTTTTGAGAAGAAGCGGAAATATCAGATTGATGTTCGCGCGATGCAGGAAATGCGGTGAGGCGTTTGCTGAACGAGAAAGAAGAGCGAGTTGGCAGCGCGGAAAAAATAACATCAAACCCTCGGCAAGTCAAGCAAAAATTTTATGCGACGCACGCGCTCTGCTCGCCACAGCAATCTTGCTTTCCAAGCTTCAAATGATTATTATGGCCGTCGTTTTCAATCGAGAGAGTGAGGATATGAGCCATCTTCGTTACTTCACTGCCGGCGAATCGCACGGTCAAGCGCTGACGGGAATATTGGAAGGCCTACCTGCGGGTTTGGAGATCGATGAAGAGTATATCGCGGTACAGCTTCATCGCCGCCAACAAGGTTATGGCCGCGGCGGGCGCATGCGCATAGAGCAGGATCGCGCGCGTATTCTCAGCGGCGTGCGGTTCGGCAAAACGCTCGGCTCGCCCATTGCATTGGAGATTGAAAATCGCGATTGGCAGAATTGGCAAACGAAGATGTCAACCACGCCGGTCGCCGAGGAAGCCGCAATCAAGCGCGTCGAAATTCCTCGACCGGGCCATGTCGATCTTGCGGGCGCGATCAAATATCAAACCGAAGACATTCGCAACGTGCTCGAACGCGCGAGCGCACGCGAGACCGCGACGCGCGTGGCATTGGGCGCGCTGGCACGAAAGTTTTTGGAGAGCTTAGGCATCCGCCTCGCGAGTCACGTGGTGCAGATTCAGCAAGCGCAGAGCCGTTATTCGCTCACCAATTTCGGCAAAGCCGGTTTTGATTTCAATTTGGAAGAATTAACGCAACGCGCCGAAGCGTCACCTGTGCGTTGCCTCGATTCTACTGCCGAGCAAGAGATGATCGCAGTGATTGATCGTGCGAAAGCGGAACGCGATACGGTCGGCGGCATCTTCGAAGTCGCTGCGTTCAATCTGCCCGTTGGCTTGGGCAGCCATGTGCAATGGGATCGCCGCCTCGACGGTCGCATTGCCATGGCGATGATGAGCATTCCAGCGATCAAAGGCGTGGAGATTGGCAACGGTTTTCGCGGCGCAACACAGTGGGGCAGCGAAGTTCACGATCAAATTTATCATTCCGCCGAACATGGCTATCATCGCTCTTCCAACAACGCGGGCGGACTCGAAGGCGGCATCACGAACGGCCAGCCGCTCGTGGTGCGCGTGGCGAAAAAACCGCTTTCAACTTTGATGCGTCCGCTCGACTCCGTTAACATGCGCACGAAAGAAGCCGCGGAAGCGCACATCGAACGCTCGGACGTATGCGCCGTGCCGGCCGCGAGCGTGATCGGCGAGGCGATGCTGGCTTTGGCGCTCGCCGACGCCATGTTGGAAAAGTTCGGCGGCGATAGCATGACTGAGATTCTTTCACGATGGCAACAATGGTCGACAACTTAGAGCGTATTTTTCTCATCGGCTTCATGGGCTGCGGCAAGAGCACGATCGGCAGATTACTGGCGCAAAGAATGGGATGGCAGTTTGTGGATTTGGACGAAGAGATCGTGCGCCGCGAAGGCATGCCCATCGAACAAATCTTCGCCACGCATGGCGAGCCTTATTTTCGCCGCATCGAAGTGCTGCTGCTCGAAAGCTTTCTCCCTCATAAAAAAACGGTGATTGCTTTAGGCGGCGGCACGCCGGCGCAAGAGGCTGCATGGCCGATCTTGCAACAAGGCTTTGTGGTTTATCTGCGCTGTCATCCCGATGAGTTATTTCGCCGTTTGAAAGACGACAACAATCGCCCGATGTTGGGGCGCGTATCGCCCACGGAGCGGCAGCTTCTCATCAAAAATCTCCTGCAACAGCGCGAGCCGTTTTATCTGCGCGCGCAATTGATCGTCGATAGCTTCGCGCAACATCCGCCTCTCGAAACCGCAGCCTTCATCTCACAACTCATTCAAGAGCGTTGATGAAACGTATATTGATCGTCCACGGCCCGAATTTGAATTTGCTCGGCGAACGCGAGCCGGAAGTTTACGGCAAGATGACGTTGAACGAGCTTAATCAAGAACTCTCAACTTTTGCTGCGCAGTGTAATGTGGAAGCCTTGTGCTTTCAATCCAACCACGAAGGCGCGCTGATTGATTTTCTCCATGCGCAGCGCAAAAATGCCGCGGCGCTCGTCATAAATCCCGGAGCGTTGACGCACTATAGCTATGCGTTGCGTGATGCGATTGCAGCCGTGCAATTGCCCGCGGTCGAAGCGCACCTTTCGAACATTCATGCGCGCGAACCGTTTCGACGCGTCTCCGTTATTCATGAAGTTTGTTTGAATCAAATTTCCGGTTTGGGAATTACAAGTTACAAACGCGGTATTGAAGTCGTGCTCGGCCGGCTGGTGTGTGATGAGCTGCAATCTTTTTTGCAGCAGCGTCCGGCATTGGATGAAGGCTATCGCCTCTGTGTCAAACTTCTCAAACAGCATTTTCCAAAATATGATTGGGCCGGCATTTATTTAGTGGAAGGGAACGAGTTGGTCGTTCACAATTATCTCGGCGCGCCTACGCCGCACACGCGCATTCCAATCGGTCAAGGCATTTGCGGCGCAGCAGTTGCGGAAGAACAAACTATCATCGTGCCGGAGGTGAATGCGGACCCGCGTTATCTCGCGTGCAGCCTCGAAACGAAATCCGAAATCGTCGTGCCGATTCAAGGCAAACAAATGTACGGCGAGATCGATGTTGACAGCCACACGCGCGACGCTTTTTGGGAGAATGATAAAATCTTTTTGGAGCAAGTGGCGCAGAGCTTGGCGAAATGGCGTGACGAGGCTTCACGCTAAGGCGCAAAGCCGCAAAGAAAAGCTTTGCGGGTTCTTTGCGTTTTCGCGGCTTTTTCTTTTGAGTTTTGGATAAATTTATTCAACAAGAAAAATTTTGCGATGAACTTTCCGCCGCATTGTGTTGCGGTTACCAGAAATCGTGTCTATGAGTTTAGTTCAGTGAAGCGATCATGCCAAATTGAAGCAAGCTCTGCCAACGTTGCTTTGAAGCTGTCAAAGCTGCCCGGCGTGTGACGAGCTGCAGGGCTCGGTGTACAAAGAGCTTCGTCTACTTCTATTAAATTTAAAACATGCGACTCGGCATATCGTGATGGCATATCGTTTGTCAATAGTATGATCTCATTCGAGTTTGACAATTCTCCATCATCGAAATAAGGAACGTGAGATGAGCGCAGACAGAGAGCATGAAGGCACTGAGTTGAAGATTCCGAAAATCCTGCCGTTGTTGCCGCTTCGCAATACCGTCATCTACCCGCATCAAATTTTACCTCTCTCCATCGGCCGTGAAAAATCCGTGCGCTTGATTGAAAACGTCATTCGCGGCGATCGTTTGATTTTGGTCGTCGCGCAGAAAGACGGCGGCACGGAAGAGCCGGGTTCGGAAGATGTCTATCGTTGGGGCACGATCACGCAAATCATGAAAATTTTCAAAATGCCGGACGGCACGCAGAGCGCGATGGTGCAAGGCGTGGCGCGCGCGCGCATTTTGGATTACCTGCAAAACGATCCGTACTTGGTCGTCGCGGCGCAGCCTTATCCCGACGAAAACGCCGAAGGCATGGACATCGACGCGCTCGTGATGAACCTGCGCGCACAGTTTCAAAAAGCGGTCGAGCTTGCCCCGTATTTGACCACCGAGCACGCGATGCTCGTGATGAACACCGATCATGCCGGGCGTTTGGCCGACATCATCGTCTGGAATCTCAATCTGCAAATGGAAGAGAAGCAGGGCATTCTCGAGTTGACCGACGTAAAGAAACGTTTGGAGCGCGTCACGTTTCTGCTCAGCAAAGAGCTGCAGATTCTCGAACTCGGCAGCAAGATTCAAAGCGAGGTGCAAGGCGAGATTTCGAAGAACCAGCGCGACTATTATTTGCGCGAGCAATTGAAGGCGATCAAGCGCGAATTGGGCGAAGATGAAGACGAGCGCACGAGCGAGATCGGCGAGCTGCGCAAACGCCTGGAAGAAGCACAACTGCCCGAAGAAGCGAAAAAAGTTGCGGAGAAAGAACTCGACCGGCTTTCAAAAATTCCGCCCGCGGCCGCGGAGTACACGGTCTCGCGCACGTACTTGGATTGGCTCATCGAGCTGCCATGGACCAAACACACCGAAGACAATCTCGACGTGAGCTATGGCCGCAAAGTGCTCGACGAAGATCACTACAATCTCGAAAAAGTCAAGAAGCGCATTTTGGAATATCTCGCGGTGCGGCAATTGAAACCGGACATGAAAGGTCCGATCTTGTGCTTCGTCGGCCCTCCGGGCGTGGGCAAAACTTCTTTGGGCCGCTCGATTGCGCGCGCGCTCGGCCGCAAGTTCGTGCGTATCTCGCTCGGCGGCGTGCATGACGAAGCCGAGATTCGCGGGCATCGGCGCACGTACATCGGCTCGCTGCCGGGCCGCATCATTCAAGGCTTGAAGCGCGCGGGCGTGAACAACCCCATTTTCATGTTGGATGAGATCGATAAAGTCGGCGCGGATTATCGCGGCGACCCTTCTTCCGCGTTGCTGGAAGTTTTAGATCCCGAACAGAATTTTTCTTTCAGCGATCATTATCTCGAAGTGCCGTTCGACCTTTCCAAAGTCATGTTCATCGCGACCGCAAATCTCGAAGATCCCATTCACCCCGCGTTAAAAGACCGTTTGGAAATCATCGAACTGCCCGGTTACACTGCCGAAGACAAAACCCGCATCGCGGAAAAATTCCTCATTCCCAAACAACTCGACGCGCACGGTTTGAAAGCCGAAAACTTGTTATTCGAGCCGGAAGCGCTCACGCACGTAATCTCTTCGTATACGCGCGAAGCGGGCGTGCGCAATCTCGAGCGCGAGCTTGCCAACATCTGCCGCGGCGTCGCGCGTGAGATCGTCGAAAAGCGCACACCAAATCCCGCGCCCTCCGTCAACGGGCAAGACAAGAAAGTGATCGTGAAGGAAGACGTCGCCAAATATCTCGGTGTCATCAAATTTTTTTCAGACGCCAAAGAGCGCGTGAGCCGCAACGGCGTGGCCACCGGCCTGGCGTGGACGCCGGTGGGCGGCGATATTTTGTTCATCGAAGCCACGAAGATGCGCGGCAAAGGCGGCTTGATGCTCACCGGGCAATTAGGCGACGTGATGAAGGAGTCCGCGCAAGCTGCGCTTTCTTTTATTCGCAGCAAGGCCAGGCTGTTGGATATTGAAGAAGAAATTTTTGATAAAATCGACATTCATATTCACGTCCCGGCTGGCGCGATTCCAAAAGACGGACCGAGCGCGGGCGTGACCATGTTCACGGCATTGGTGTCATTGCTCACCGACCGCCTTGTCGCGCACGACGTTGCGATGACCGGTGAAATCACTTTGCGCGGCCTGGTGCTGCCGGTCGGCGGCATCAAAGAAAAAGTGCTCGCCGCCAAGCGCGCGGGCATCAACAAAGTTATTCTACCGGAAAAGAACCGCAAAGACCTCGAAGAAATTCCGCAGCACGTGCGTGACACGATGGAATTTAGTTTTGTGAGCGAGATGGATGATGTGACCAAGCTGGCCTTGAGCCGCCGCGTGCGCCGCCCAGCGGAAGAGAAGTCGGCTTTGACCAAGCCGCAGCCTGCAATTGCGTGACGGAGCGCAAAACTTCAGTTTTGCCTCTTGTCATGCTAAAGCATGACACTCCGGTTCTTACTTTTGAGATAAAACAAAAGCCCCGTGATCTGATTGGATCGCGGGGCTTTTTTGTTTGTGCGACTTCAGTAGGTCATTTTTTATAGGCCGAATTGAATGCCCATCGTGAGCATGTAGAAGTCGCTCTCGAGCTGCACGCCCGGCACTTGGTCGAAATCATAGTTGAGAAAAACGTAGCGAATATCGCCGGCGAGCTTCGTGCTCTTCCCAATCGGAATTTCCAAACCACCGCCGAAATGCCAGCCGACCTCCTGTCGCGTGTCTTCGACGGCGATTCTAGGATTGGAAGAAGCATACTCGAAGCGCGTGTTGTACCATCCTGCGCCCAACGAACCGTACACGATCGGCAGCGGATAAATCAAACCCGTCACCATTACCGGCCAACTGCGCACGGTGAGATCGCCTCCGGCAAACTTTTCCTGGCGATAGTTGATAGCGCCTTCCATACCGAACCTCGAGCTTAATTTGAATCGCAGTGCGGCTCCTGCCATGAGTTTTCCTGCTTCCGCGCCTTGCGCTTTTTGATATCCGATTTGCGGCCCGAGGCTGAGGTCTTGCGCCTCGGCGCTAGCAGCTATCAATGCGGCTGTTGCAAAAACAGCGAACCTCGCAAGGAATCTTTTAGACATTTGAAATTCTCCTTCATTCTTTTTTATGATTGACCGCTAGCGGCGTACCGAGTTCATCGTGCAGCAATGGCGGCGTCAATTGCCTTGCCAACGCCATTTTGATTTGAAGCCTGATGACTCGGCCTTCCAACTCGTTCAACTTCGCATGAATCCGCGCTTCGGAAGTTGCCGGCTCCGGTTTCGGCGCGCGTTCATAATGATTGCAACCGAATGCCGCGGCACAAAACAAAAGCGCGCTGAAATACAGTATGCGTTTCATCGAGAACTCCTTATTGTCTGGCAAGATTGAACAGCGTTTTGATCGCGATGACGGTCGCCGCTGGCGTGAGGAAGAGCAACAAAGCCGCATAAACTCGCGCAAGCATCGCTCCGACTTCCGGCAATGCCTTGATTTGAGGAATGACAAACGCCGAAATGAGCACCAAGCCGAGGGCAATAAAAAAGAAAATTTGCGCCTCGCGGTGCGCAATGTTGAGATAGCCCACCGCAAATCCCAAGATCGTCAAAATCGCAAAAATCCAACTGCTCGAAACGAAACCCGCAATCACGCAGATTGCGACGCCCACGAGAAAAACGAGACTGCTGACTTGTCGCATATCGATCTCCTGCCGTTTTCTCGACGAAGATGATTTATTCTGTTTGTAGATGAAGGAAAGCATAGTGTTGGTTCCTATTCGCGCGTTCTTGTTCTTTGCGTTGTCGTTTGGATTTAATTCAAAACGAAAAGCCGTCGCACCATCATCATTACAATGACCGTACCATCCGCAAGGTAAATGAATTTGCGAGTGGCATGCTCTCATTTTAAAGAGCTTGGCACAAAGCGAAACGAGGCACACCGCCGCGCTGTGCGAATAGCGCATCGAGACTGTGTAGTTTTTGCCGGAGCAGCTACAGGAGACGATATAAGTTTTACTTGGAGAGGGAAACTAAAAAGAAAATGCTGGTTGGGGATTTTGAAACGTAGCTTGAGTGAGACGATGTGATCATTACAAGGCTCGCGATTGCGAGCTTGAGGGCTTATGCTCACGAATCACCTGAAAACTTTTTGAGTGTTGCGCGAGCAACATCATGCAATCGGGCGGGGTGGAATTAGTGTTTGGGGAAAATTTTTGTAAGCTTGACCTTGAAGCCAGGCAAGAGCGGCGTGGTTATTTCCTCGTTAAGATTCAAACAGGCCTGAAAGACGAATTTGTTTCCACGCTTGCGCCAAACTTCCACGGTTTTGCTCTCCTCTTCCGCCATCCAATATTCTTGCACGCCGAACTTTTCATACTGCCGCAGCTTTTGATTGCGATCGCGCCTTCTCGTGCCGCGTGAGAGCACTTCGATCACCAAATCCGGCGCGCCTTGAATGTTTTCGCGCGTGAGAATGTCGTACTTCTCGCGCAGGATCAGAACGATATCCGGCTGAAGCACGTTGATGTCGGAAAGAATAACATCCGTCGGCGCGGGAAACACTTCACCGAGAGGCTTTTTCTTGAGAAAGCTCATGAGCGCAAACAAGAGTTCTCTCAATGTTCTTTGATGACCGACTGTGGGCGCAGGCGACATATAAAGCTCCCCGTTTATGATTTCGTAGCGAATGCCATCATTCGGCAGTTTGAGATAATCCGCATAGGTATAAAGCTTGGCGGTTTCACGTACAGGCGTGTCGATGAGAACCATGGCAGAACCTCGCTATTAATTCAAGTGTTGGCGAAAGATTTTTGTGAGCCTGATCTTGAGGCCGTGCAACAGCGGCGTCGTCAAAATTTGATTGCGCTCGAGGCGTTTGTGAAAGATAAGTTTGCCGCCCTCCCTGCGCCAAA
>Ga0247727_10004599_pt1 | contig 29054 bp, 22 predicted proteins | sample WisWelCaveWW1625_FD_202498 | JGI IMG/M metagenome (GOLD analysis project Ga0247727, IMG submission 202498) | Biofilm microbial communities from Wishing Well Cave, Virginia, United States - WW16-25 | ecosystem: Environmental > Aquatic > Deep subsurface > Groundwater > Cave microbial mat | place...
CCGATCGATATGAATTACGACATCATCATTATTGGGAGTGGACCTGGCGGTTATGTAGCAGCCATCCGCGCATCGCAACTTGGATTGAAAGTGGCCATTGTGGAGCGGTCCGAACTCGGCGGAATTTGCCTCAACTGGGGATGTATTCCGACAAAGGCACTACTGAAGAGCGCCAATATTTTCGATTACATCAATCACGCGGCGGACTATGGCATTAAAGTTAGTGGGTCGTCTGCTGACTTTGCAGGCATTGTAACCCGGAGTCGTGGCGTTGCTGATAAGATGTCGAAAGGGGTTCAATTCCTGATGAAAAAGAACAAAATTGACGTGATCGCCGGATCGGCAAAAGTAAAGGCCGGCAAAAAGGTGGTCGTCACGGATGCTGCGGGAAAGACTTCGGAGGTTACTGCTTCAAAAGGCGTGATCATTGCAACCGGGGCGCGGTCGAGAAATATGCCTTCTCTGCCACAGGATGGCAAAAAAATTATTGGATACCGCGAGGCGATGTCGCTTCCGAAAAAACCGGCATCAATGGTGGTTGTGGGTTCGGGCGCAATCGGTGTAGAATTTGCATACTTCTATCAATCGATGGGAACAAAAGTCACTCTGATCGAGTTCCAGCCGAATATTGTTCCTGTTGAGGACGAAGAGGTTTCAAAACAGTTGGAGAAATCATTCAAAAAACAAGGAATGACGGTAATGACCAATGCTTCCGTGGAGAAAGTAGATACCAAGGGATTGGGATGTAAGGTGACCGTGAAGACCGCGAAGGGCGGCGAAGTAATTGATTGCGACATTGTACTTTCAGCAGTTGGAATTGAAACCAACATTACCGGAATAGGACTGGAAGAAACTGGCATAACCACCGACAAAGGAAAAATTGTGGTGGACGATTTTTACCAGACCAAAGTTCCCGGCTTTTATGCTATTGGCGACATCGTTCGCGGACCGGCCTTAGCGCACGTGGCATCTGCTGAGGGGATTATCTGTGTTGAAAAAATTGCCGGCAAGCACGTCGAGCCGCTCGACTATGGAAACATTCCGGGCTGTACGTATTGTTCGCCGGAAATTGCCTCGGTGGGAATGACAGAAAAGCAAGCGCGTGATGCCGGTTATCAGATTAAGGTTGGAAAATTTCCTTTCTCTGCTTCGGGAAAGGCTTCGGCCTCCGGTGCCAACGATGGATTTGTGAAATTGATTTTTGATGCCAAATATGGCGAGTTGCTCGGCGGGCATATGATTGGGATGAATGTTACAGAGATCATCGCCGAAATTGTGGCGGTGCGAAAACTAGAAACTACCGGCCACGAGCTTATCAAGACGGTTCACCCACATCCGACCTTGAGCGAGGCTGTGATGGAAGCAGCCGCGGCGGCGTATGATGAGGTGATACACTTGTAGGGCTCGGCAGGTCAAGATGGATAGCCGGATTCAATCCTGCGGAAAAACCGAGGCTCTCCGATCTTTGATCCTTATGAAGTATTCTCACCCCAACCCAACCGCCGCAATCGCCACCACCGAAAGTCCAATTCCAATCCAGTTGCGCAGAGAAAGTTTTTCCCGGAAAAGGAAAAATCCGATCAGCGCCGAGCACAAAATGACGCCGACGTTGTAAATGGGGTAAACCTGTGAATCCTCCAGTGGGCTGGTCTTTAATGCGCTAAAGAAGAAGTGAACCGTAAAGTAATTGGGAACGCCGAGCGCAATGCCCCATAACAGACTTCGCCAATCGAATCTGGATTTCTTGAGTGCCAGTTGAACCGTTGCAATGAGCAGACCAACCAATCCTGCAGAAAAGAACATTCCGCATATGAATAGACCCGATTCTTCCTGCTGAACATAATTCTTTTCTGCATAATTGAAGATCACATCCGCAATACCCTGGCCAAGGAAAATTAGCACGATCATCCAGACGTACTTTTTGTCGAAGTTGAGCGATTGCTTATTAGTTGCCGTGAGATACACGCCCACCAATGCAAGTGCGATTCCCGAAATTTTCAAGGCCGTCACCTCATCGCCGTAAAGAAAAAAGGTGAACAAAACAGGAACCACCACCGACATCTTGTTCGCCACGCTCGAAATAGCCATCCCGATTTTTTGGGTTCCGATAGCAAGCAACAGAAAAGTCAGAATGAAAAACGCACCAATGAAAACGGAATAGGGCATCCATTCCGCTTCAATCAACACGTCAAATTTGGAGAAGCCACCGGCGTGCAAAATGCCCAGCGTTCCGGCCACGGCGTAGTTGACCACAATGGCCTGCAGGTTATCAACGCCGAAACGAGTAAAGAACTTAAATAAAATGAGAAGGACATTAAAGCAAAGAATGCAGAGAATCAAATCAAGCATAGCGCATCATTTGAACCCGGTCCACTCCGGACTTGAATTCCTCGATGATTTTCCCCTTCAGTTTGGGTGCCCGGAGACCGCTTCCGATTTCAGCGTTTCCGGTGAGAACTCGCGCTTCATCCCACAGACCTCCTTCAATAAAATGGGTATGTGTTGCCTTGCCGCCTTCGATGATGATCGATTGAATTCCCAGTGCGTAGATCGCTTTTAGAACACTTCGCATACTGAAATTCGCCGGAATGATTCGTTTCACATTTCCGATCGCATCACCCGGAACACTTGTGATGACGTACGTTTCAACGGACCCATCGCCGACATTGTATTTGCTGTAGTCCAGTTTCAATTCGCGGTCGATGATCAGGCGAATCGGAGATTTGCCCTCAACCAAACGGCACGTGAGCTTCGGATCGTCGTTTTCGATGGTTCTTCGCCCGACAAGAATTGCGGCCTCTTCACGTCGCCAGGTATGGGTCAAAACCTGCGTTTCATCAGATGTTATCCGGAAAGACCCCAATTGTCCTGGTGTGCGGTCCTCGTCAATAAAACCGTCGGTTGTTTGCGCCCATTTCAAAATAACATAAGGCCTTTTTTTGGTGTGAAAAGTAAAAAAACGCCGGTTCAATTCCAGACATTCTTTTTGGAGAACATTCTCCGTCACTTCAATTCCAGCAGCGCGAATGGCTTCAAGTCCTTTCCCGGACACCTGCGGATTCGGATCGGTAACACCTGTAACGACACGTTTGAATTTTGAATCAATGACCAGCTGACAGCAGGGCGGCGTTTTTCCAAAATGTGCGCAAGGTTCCAGATTTATGTAGAGGGTAGATGAACTGAGAAGCGACTTGTCTTTCACGGAATTTATCGCATTCACCTCCGCGTGTGGACCGCCGTACATTTGATGAAATCCTTCGCCAATGATCTGATCCTTGTAAACAATCACGGCACCAACCATTGGATTGGGCGCCACTAGACCGGAGCCATTTTTTGCCAATTCAAGGCAACGGGTTAGGTATTTTTCGTCGGTGGTCATAAGGTAAATGTAAGCAGTCTTGGTGATTTCTTAGGTGAGAATGATAAACGACCGAGTTGTCTGATTCTGTCTTGCTTTCTTGCGGAACAGTTGGTTTCGACAGCTATTGGAATGGTGAGCTATGGCAGAGACTGAGGGGTGGGAGAAAGGGTAATGTTGTCTGGTTTAGACCTTTATTAACGATAAAAAACGCCTTCCCGGGCATTGAGCCAAGGCGAGCGAATTGGCACCGGATTGCTAGTAAGACCGGGTAGCTCGGAAGCAGAGCGGACGAGATCAGCCGGCCGCACTTGCGATCTGGAACAATTTGTGAAGGTTTGGCTTAGGCCCTTGACCTTTTGTTTCTTTTGTGTCAAGACAAAAGAAAAGAAAATCACTTTTTATTTCTAGGATGAAAGGACAAAATTGCCTCCCGCAGCACATTGTCGCTCAAATGCGTGTAAATTTCGGTCGTGCTGATAGACTCGTGCCCCAGCATTTCCTGTACGGCTCTGAGATTTGCTCCGCCCTCCACCAAATGTGTCGCAAACGAATGCCGGAAGGTATGTGGCGAAATGTTTTTTTTCAAACCAATTTTTTCAGCGAGATTCTTGACGATAATAAAAATCATTACACGCGTCAGTTTCGCTCCCCGGCGGTTGAGAAACAAAAAATCCTCGTGGCCTGATTTAATCTCCATTCGGTTGCGTTGGTGTTCGGAATAGAGATTCACTTCCCGTTCAACAGACGGACTCACCGGCACCAGCCGCTCCTTGTTTCCTTTACCAATTACCCGCAAAAATCCATCGGCAAAATACAGATTGGTTATTTTAAGATTGACGAGCTCTCCAACCCGGAGACCGCAACTGTAAAGTGTTTCAATGATCGCGCGGTTCCGGTGGCCTTCCGGTTTCGAAACATCCGCTGCGGCTATCAGCTCATCGATTTCTTCCTTGGATAAAACTTCGGGTAAATAGGCACCCAATTTGGGCAAATCGAGTAATTCGGCCGGGTCGGCTTCAATTTCCTTCTCCAGAAGCAGAAATTCGAAAAAATTTCGCAATCCTGAAATGATCCGCGCCTGCGATCGTGCCGCTATTCCAAATTCGTGCAGCCAGTGAACAAGTCCTTGTAGATCATTGAGGACAATTTCGGCAGGAGTTTTTGAGGATCCGGAAATCTCGAGATATTGTATCAACTTGTCCAGATCGCGGAGGTAGGCTTCGATAGAATTGTCCGACAAGCCTTTTTCCAACTTGAGATAAGTCAGATAATCCTTTTTATATTTGGTCCAAAGTGGCTGCAATGCGAATTCTTGTTCTGAACGGTCCGAATCTAAATTTACTGGGAAAACGAGAGCCGGAGATTTACGGAAGCAAAACTTTTGAAGAGTATTTTGTGGAGTTGAAGTCCGGTTTCCCAACACTTGATCTGCACTATTTTCAGTCGAATATCGAAGGAGAACTCATCGACAGAATTCAGGACAAAAACTGGGACGGAATTGTCTTGAACGCCGGCGGTTACACGCACACTTCGGTGAGTATTCGGGACGCCATCTCATCCGTGCCAACTCCGGTGATCGAGGTCCACATCTCCAACATTGCGAAGCGTGAAACCTTCCGTCACGAATCACTGATTACTCCTGTCGTGAGAGGTTGCGTCTTCGGTTTTGGACTCAAAGCATACCAGTTGGCGCTGAATTATTTTGTTTGACCTCGACGAAATCTCACGAACCGAACTTTTAACGGAAGTAAGCCTCAACTGTAACCTAATCGTCGGTTTTACGATATACTTCTGAGCGAACCCCGCAGATTTTAACAATTGTTTGGTAAAACCCAGTGTCGTCAGACTTGCTGGGTACTGCCTAATTCAATAAATTTGAAGGAAGATGCGAAATTTCAGTTTCAGTAAAGGTGCACTGTCAACCGCTTTGTTGATTTTCGGAACTGCAGCGAATGCGCAAAGCCGATATGACAATCTGCTCATTGATGTCGAAGTAAACGACAGTACGGTGTTGACATTTGTCAAAACACCCGATTTGTTTCAGTCGGAATGGGACACACTGGCTCAGCCGAATTTTTGGCGATTTGTGATGCAAGTGCCTCCATCGGTGAGTATTCTGAATGTTGCGGCTACACGGCAAATTCTTGAGGTGATGCCTCTGAGTCAATGGGATTTGAAAGGAGACGCGGAAAAGGAACTTTACAAAGATTCACTCTGTCTCAACAAGGGACTCGACACCACTACCCGGGTTTTTATGACAACAGGAAAAAGTGACTTTTACGCCTTCGATAAGGTCTTTCCAAGTATCACCCGTGGAGTGGATAAGTTCATTGAATACGACACTGACCCTTGGTACGCACAGGCCATTTTGATGATCGAGAGTCCTGGAAGGATCGCCTATTCCAACGCGGGGGCGTATGGTCCATTCCAACTGATGAGGTCCGTGGCACGGGCACACGGGCTGAGAGTAGATAGCAGTGTTGATGAGCGGAAAGATTTCGACAAATCGGCCTACGGTTCATCTCATCTCCTGAGGACCGCCTGCATTCCCGAGGCAAAACGAATTCTCAACCAGTTTGGTATTCCAGTGAGAGGCGAAGATGAATTTTCACTCTGGTTCCGACTGGTTGTCTTGCATATTTATCACGCCGGAGCAGGCAATGTGAATAGTGTGCTGACACAAGTTGTTAAACCATCGTCTGGAGGAAAATCACTCATCACGTCCATCTGGAAGTCAGAATATGGGAATTTCGGAAATTCATCTCAGAATTATTCCCAGTTGGCCCTTGCTGCGCTCATTGTGCTCGATGACCTGATTCACTCGCGCTGTCTGGAAATTTGCGACTACAACGAAGAAGGCTGAGTTATTCCTCTCCAATCGAGGTGCCGTTGAACTCGTGCAACACAATCTGTCCGTCTTGCATTGAAACGGCAAAACGCCCGGCATAATTGACGAGTTTTTTTCCCGAATATTCGAGCAGATCACCCTGAGACGAAGAAAAATTCAATTTCCCCTGATCGATCTGCACATTCAGCCGGTTGACATATCCAAAAAATTCGGGCGACATCGATGTCTTTTTAAGCAGTTTTTCGATTCCGTTGCTGCGCTGGACCAGCTGAATTTCGGAAATGGACTTTACGAAACGCAAGGCATATTCCTGTGTTGTAGTTTTTCCAAAAATCAGTTCGAATACGGCATTTTCTCCAAATCCAAGTGTTACAATCAGGTTCATTGTAAAATCCCCGAGGCTGTAGCGTGTAAATTCTGCATTGAACGTTTCGTTCGTTCCCGCCGAAATCAATCGTCCCCGATCGGAATATATCCACGGATGCGGTTCGGTTTCGTCATTTTTATACGTGTACCAGGCTTCTTCGCTCATTGAGAAACGATCCGTGAACCAATAGGAAATGACTTCCGGTTCCTCTGCGGTAATTTTTCCCGCGGTGACTGAAGTTAGCGCGGATACGCTCAGGCTATCAAATGTGGGCTGACTTTCTACGGAATAAAAGCCAATGCGACCGGCGTCGGAAAAGGAAGCAATCGTTTTGAAGATACACGCGTCGTCCATAAAACAACTCACTTCCTTACCGTGAACGCTTACTGAAATGTCGTGCCATTGATCGTCGACGTCACCTAGTTCACGTTCCTTCAAAATGACCCACCCAAAGGGATGTTTGGAATGATAGGCGAGTTGCGCTTTGTTGGTTTCGCGGTGAATTCGGAACAAATAAAATCCCCGCCAGTTTTCTCTGAAAATAATTCCTGCACGCGGATCTCCTTCCGAACCGTCGATCTTCATTTTGGTCTGCACGATATAGTCGGTCCAGGATGTATCACCCAACGAAATGGAATGCAACAAGCCATCCGCTTCAAATTGCCGGAGTGTACTTTTTTCGAGAAACCACGTGCGCTCTCCCAAACCACCGGTGCTCTGTTCCCAATCGAGAAACACCTTGTCCGTGTTAAAATGCTCTGTCATCAGTTCGCGGCTACCTGACTTTTTTTCGCAGAGAACTTCTTCTTCGGTTTTTGGAATTTCGACGATGGCATTCAAGGCGATTGGTGCCTGGCGCTTCAAAACAACATCAACGCTCGTGTCTCCGCTTACCGGAATCTCTGCAACCCACGGCTCATATCCGGCTTTCATCAAACAAAACGTGTGAAGCTCCGACGTGACGGTCAAAGGAAATTCGGACGAAGATTTTGAATCAAATCCATCGACAAATAGGCTTGATCCTTCAGGCGTACAGCGAAACTGTACACTGCAGGAACTGGGAAGCTCACCGGAAGCACGAATCGTCGACATCAGTTTTTCGAGAAAGTGCGAGGGAACCCCAAAATTCTGCATTGTTTCACCACCACTCATATGAATGATGCCAATCACGTCACCATCGCTGTTGATACAGGGTCCACCCGAATTGCCAGGATTTACTATCGCGTTGACCTGAATCGTTGCCAGTTCATCTTTGTCATTGTGGCGCAGGGCCGTGATGGTTCCTGTCGTAACCGTAACTTCTGGTCCACGCTGTATCACCGCGAATTCTTCTCCGAACGGAAATCCAAACACCCGAACACCGGACGTCTCGACAAGGTCATCTGATGTGTGCAGTTTGAGCGAAGGCGTCGAAGCCGTATCGTCGATGTGCAATATCGCCAGGTCATTTAATTTGTCGATAGCACAAATCGTGGCCGGGAATTCCTGGTAGTTTTTTCGGCCGCTGTTGACGATCACGGTCACTGTGTTTGTGACGACAGGATAGGCAATACTGTAAACGGGAATCAGTGGTTGAATGACGTGGTAATTTGTAGCGATGTAGCCGTCCTCGCTGATAAAAAATCCAGTACCTGAACCAGAGCTTGTGAGTCCGAGTAGACCCGCTTCAGCCCCTACCTTGACATACACCGTAGCGGCGGTCACCTGATCAAGCGAGTCTCTTGAAGAATTTTGAGCAAAAGCCGCTCCGCCGAAAGCCAACGGAACAAGCAAGAAGAGAGTGAATCTTTTCATTTTTTCAGACGACGAATTTCCGCTCCGGTGAATTGAAACAAATTTAATATAACATTTGAACATTTGCCAGCATTATTTCGATGTCAGTGGAGTTGGCTTCAGTTCATTCAGCACAAAATTGCGTACCAGCTGATGACCGTATTCTGTCAGGATAGACTCCGGATGAAACTGAACGCCGCTTATTGGTAGTCGTTTGTGCTCAAAGGCCATAATGACCTTGTTTTCGGAGAAAGCCGTAGCGAGGAGTTCACGCGGAAAGTGAGCATCGTCAGCAGCCCAGGAGTGGTATAGACCCACCTGAAACTCGTGTGGTATGCCGAAAAATAGATTCGAATGGCCGTCGTGCCTGCATTTTTCCGAAATTCCGTGTTTCACCTCGGCTTGGTTTACGAGATGCCCGTGGTAATATTCCACGATCGCCTGAAATCCGAGACATACGCCCAACATCGGCTTGACACCGGCATAATGGTGAATTACTTTCATCAGTTTTCCGGCGTGTTTTGGAAGTCCCGGTCCGGGTGAGAAGACCAGCTTGTCACAAGCATCTATTTCATCAAAGTCGATGCGGTCATTGCGCATTGTCCGAACCTCTGCACCGGCCATTTCCAGATAATGCGCCAGATTGTAAGTGAAGGAGTCGTAGTTGTCCAAAAGTAGAATCCGCACGTGAATATTTTAACCGAAGGTAGTATTCAGAGATTAATTACCGAAAACGTGTCGAAAGCTTCTGATTCGGAAACGTCTCAACCGCCGAAGCGACAAATGAAGTTCTGATCCGAATAACGTCCGGGGATGAAAGGGACAAGCTTTTCTCCTTCACTCACGCATATTTCGTATCCAAATTGTCGAAGCAGATCGAAACATCTTTTCCGGTTTTCGTTGTCCCACAATTCAAGATACAGCGGGGGATGATGTTTTTCCAGGACGTTTTGTGCGCCGAGAAGTGCGTTGAACTCGAAGTTTTCTACGTCCATTTTGATCGCAGCGATCACTTCCGATCCGACCATTTTATCGAGAGTTGTGCACTGAACATCGAACTTTTCTCCATCGTTCCATTCATTGATCGATTCGTGTACGACGTGGGTTAAGCCTTGCATTTTTACTTTGCCTTTTTTCGGCAACACCATTTGTACATTTCCTTCCTTTTCACCCACCGCCATTGGTATTACTACGATATTACGCCGGACGGAATCGGGTTGGATGTTTCCGATGATCTTATGCAAAACTTCAAGATTTGTTGGTTCAGGTTCAACGGCAATTATTTTCCGTTCGGGAAATTTTTTTGACAGGTGCCAGGTCATTACCCCAATGTTCGCGCCAATATCCAAAATGACACCCTGTTTGTCTATGATCGAAATAAACCGGAAAAAATCACGTTCTTTTTTGTCTCGGTGCAGCGTGCGGATCTTGTACCGGGCAAAGTGATATAAATACGCCTTGTAACCAAGAATAGATTGCAACACGAATTTGATCATTTGTTTCATTGTCGCCAAAAGTAAGCTAAAATGGATAATTTCGCCGGGATGAGGATTGCAGTCAATACCCGGTTTCTGATCAAAGGAAAGATGGAAGGTTTTGGATGGTTTACCTGGGAAACGGTAAAACGAATGGCCTTGTCGCATCCGGAACACGAGTTTATTTTTCTTTTCGATCGGCCATTTGATGCATCGTTTATTCCTTCGTCAAACGTAACAGGCGTAGTTGTGCCACCTCCTGCACGCCATCCTTTGCTCTTTGACATCTGGTACAATTATGCGATTACGGGTGTCCTGAGACGTCGAAAAGTCGACGTTTTTTATTCACCGGATGGGTATGTCTCGCTCAGAACGAATGTTCCGCAGGTCGCCGTAATTCACGATCTGAATTTTGAACATCATCCCGAAGATTTGCCGAAAAACGTACTTCGATACCTGACTAAGAATTTTCCACTTTTTGCCAAAAAAGCCAAGCATATTGTGACGGTTTCAAATTTTTCGAAAAACGACATCTGCCAGACCTATAAAATTCCGCCCGAAAAAATTACCGTGGCGTACAATGGTGGGCAAGACTCCTATCGACCAGTGAGCCTTCCCGATCAAATGGCAATTCGGAATCGACTTAATGATGGTAAAAATTATTTCATTTACGTGGGTTCACTGCACGCCCGAAAAAATTTAGTCCGACTTTTCACCGCATTTGATGACTTCAAGCAAAGAACTGGATCGGATACCCAGTTGGTCATCGCCGGAGCGAAATTGTGGAAAGGCCGGGAGCCGGAAAACACACTTGCAAAAATGCGGTTCCGACAAGATGTTATTATGAAAGGGTACGTCAGCGCCGAGACCTTAGCGGGTTATGTAGCCTCGGCCAGAGCCCTCGTCCTGGTTTCCTATTTCGAGGGCTTCGGAATTCCGGTTGTTGAAGCGATGAAGTGCGGTACACCTGTTATGTGTGGAGACAAGACGTCCTTGCCCGAAGTAGCCGGAGATGCTGCTCTGTTAGTAGATCCATACTCGATCGAGTCCATTTCGTCGGGCCTTGAACGTATTGACAAAGACGAGGCGTTTCGAATGAACTTAAGCCAATTGGGGCTTCTGAGGGCTCAGCAATTCAGCTGGGATCAATCCGCCCGAACCATTTGGGAAATTATCGAAAGATATGTAAATCAAGTGAAAGGCGAACTGTAGGATTTCAAGAATGTTGCGCGGTTGTCACTTTTTCGTGCAAAATAGTACGTACCTTGCCTTCTGAATACGTTTTACTTTCAATTCCTTCAGAATGAAAAAAATCTACTTTCTTTTCGCTGCGGTGTCCATCGTTACCTTGTCCACTGCGCAAGTCCAGCGAATGGCAATGGTCGAAACCTTTACGTCTTCGACCTGTGGGCCGTGCAATAGTGGCAACGCGAATCTCGAAGATATTTTTGACGACGCCGTGAATGCCGATAAATTTGTTTCCCTGAAATACCAGATGGACTGGCCGGGTACCGGAGATCCTTACTTCACAACCGAGGCCGGTTCACGGAGATCATTTTACAGCGTTTCGGCGATCCCTTTCACGCGGATTGATGCTGCAACGGGTATTTACTCCTACGATATGACGCAAAACGAACTGGAGGATGCCTATGAACTTGCACCGGGAGCCGAATTGGTGGCCTATTACCAGGTCAACGGTCAAACCGTCGATGTTCAGGTTGATGTCAAGGCGCTTGTCGATTTACCCAGCAGTGTAAGGCTTTTCATCGCGGTATTCGAGTATACCACCGATAACAATGTCAAGACAAATGGCGAGACGGAATTTAACCACGTGATGAAAAAAATGCTACCGAATTCAACGGGTACTACCGTTTCGTCCTGCCTGGCCGGAGACAGCGTTCACATTGAAAAATCACATACGTTCGCCGGAAGCTACATTCTGCCTCCAAATGCTACCGATCCGATCAATCACACGACCGAAAATTCGGTTGAAGAATTTGACGATCTCGGTGTTGCTGTCTGGCTTCAAAGATCCTCCACGAAGGAAGTTTACCAAGCCACCTATGCGATAAAAGGTATGTTGAAAACGGATGAAACGGCGCAATCTATTGCTTTTGCAAAAATTTATCCGAATCCAGCCTGTGAAACGGCAACGATAGCCTTTGACCTAAATGTTGCAGGAGATGTGGACGTTGAGGTGTACAGCAGCGATGGGAAAGTGATTTACGCCGAAAATCTGACCGGACTCGAGGCCGGAAGAAATTATACAAACCTGAATTCGTCAACGCTTGCGAATGGACTCTACGTGGTGAAGATTCGAAGCGCAAATGGAGAATTTAACGAAAAGTTCTCTGTTCTCCGTCCTTAAAAGCTCCTCGTCAACCGCGTATTTTTTTGATGCGAGCTAAATCCCGGCGCTGATCCTTTTCTTTGATACTGTCCCGTTTGTCGTGTAATTTTTTACCGCGGGCCAGATGAATTTTCAATTTGGCCTTGTTTTTTTCGTTGATGAAAATCAGCGACGCAACAATTGTCAGGCCTTTGTCCTTCAGTTTTCGCTCCAGTTTTTTGAGTTCGCTTTTGTTCATTAGCAACTTTCGTTCCCGACGCGGTTCGTGGTTGTTGTAGGTCGCATTGGAATACTCTTCGATGTACATATTGCGGACGAACAACTCGCCGCGGTTCATTACACAATAGGCCTCGGCAATGCTCACTTTGTTGTTCCGGATGGACTTTATTTCAGATCCAGTCAATACAATTCCGGCGACGTAATCATCCAGAAATTCATATTCAAATCTGGCTTTTCTGTTCTTTACCTCGAGCGACATAACACAGCAAAAGTGAGGATAAATTACTAAACTGAGCAGGAAACCATTGCCGTTCTGAGTATATTTGAGGATGATCGATCTTACCGTTCACAACAAACTTGATCCAAAAAAGGGCCGTCTCCTCATCACCGAGCCCTTTGAAACGAGCGAGTATTTTCAGCGATCGGTTATTCTTTTGTGCGAACACAACTCGGATGGATCTTTTGGCTTCGTATTGAATAATTATGCGGACGTTAAGCTGAACGAGTTTGAAGGTATGCCGGACTTCGATACCAGAATCAGCATTGGTGGTCCGGTAAGTTCAAGGCATTTGTACTACATCCATACGCTGGGCGATAAACTTCCGGACAGCATTCCGGTTTTTCGGAATATTTATGCCGGTGGGGATTTTGAACTATTGAAAACAATGCTTCGGGAAAACCGGGTCGACCGAAGTCAGGTCCGATTTTTTATGGGCTACTCAGGTTGGATGGAAAAGCAACTGGAAGGAGAGATCAAGAGCAACGCCTGGCTTGTTGATAAAGTGCACAGCGTAAAGCAGCTGATGGATGTTGATAACGACAATCTGTGGCCCGAATTAATGTCCCGGCAGGGAGGGAAGTACAAGGCCTTTGCGCATTTTCCGAAAAATCCGGGGCTGAACTAAAAGTACCTTCATCAAATGATTTCATACGTTCACACTGTTCAGGTCAAAAATGGATTTTGCTCAACATCCTACCATTGGAACGGTCATCATTGAGATCATTGATTTCAGCGCGAGCGACGATTTTGAATTGTTCCGAAACGGTTGAGTTATTTGGGACATCATTTCTTTCGCGATTTTCACACGGTCGCTTGAAAACACTTACAACGTTTGAAAATTAACAATTTAGTCGGTCAAGGTCTATTAGACCTTGAAGGTGTAATCGGTTAAAATCCTAACGACTATTTTTTCTTCACCGAACGCCCTTGCTTCAACTCCGTAAATTTCGGCAAGCTGAACATCAATCATTCCATTTTCATCCCTTAACTTTAGAACATTACTGATCCGAAGTAAAATTCTGATCTTTACCGGAAAATCAACGCCGATGTCACTACCTAAATTTTTGGTCCTCCTGTTCACAGGCTCTAGTTTCTTCTCCGACGCTCAACAAGGATTGACGATACCCCTCACGGCAAGTCCAATGGCCAAAATAGAACAAAGCATTGGGCTTTCTACCATCGGTATCGATTACAGTCGCCCATCCATCACCAGTCCGGAAGGCGACGATCGGCGAGGAAAAATCTGGGGTTCGCTGGTGCCGTATGGTTTGTCAAATCCGATCAATGGATTTGGTTCAGGAAATCCATTTCCGTGGAGAGCCGGTGCGAATGAAAATACAACGATCACCTTTTCGCACAGAGCGCTTGTACAAGGCCAGGCAATTCCCGCCGGTAAATACGGGCTTCATATTATTCTCAATGAAGACAGTACCGCAACCTTGATTTTTTCATCCAATATTTCGTCCTGGGGCAGTTTTTTCTACTCTTCCGACGAGGATGTTTTAAGGGTAAACATCCGGACAATCCCTGTGGAATTCACCGAACGACTGACCTTTGACTTTACGGACTTAAGCGAAACGGCCGCTGTCGTAGTGCTCGACTGGGAGTTCAGACGTTTTCCTTTCGAAGTCGATTTCGATGGCTATGAAATCGTCTATCAAAGCATCACCGACGAATTGAGAGGAATAAAGGGATTCGGATGGCAAGCGCCCTATGAAGCAGCCCAGTATTGTGCCGATCACAACATCCATCTGGACCAGGCTCTTCTATGGATAAACCGTTCCCTGGAATCGGAAAAAAAGTTCACGAATCTTTTTCTGAAATCCGAATTGCTGGAAATGACCGGCAAGTCCGATGAAAGTTCCAAAACTCGGGACGAAGCACTGAACCTTCCGGATGCATCAGCAAACAATTGGTATTCCGCCGGCCGCGCTATGCTGGATAAATTTGCCGCCTCAGAAAATGACGCCGAGCGCGAAAAGCTGAGCAATGAATCGCTCACATTTTTTCTGGCTGCAGAAAAAAAATTCAAGGAGGAAATGCTCATTCAGTACGGACTCACACGCGCTTATTCGGCAACAGGAAACTTCAAGAAAGCCATTGTGTGTGCGAATAAGACCAAATCGCTCACCGATAACGGTGGTACGAAACAGTTCGTGGATGGCCTCATCAAAAAATTAGAGGCTGGTGAAGACATCAATTGAACTTATTCGGGTTCAATAATCATTTCGTCTGCAAAAATGTGGGAAGGATTTCCGACTCCGGGATGCCAGTCAGGGCAAGGCCCGGCGTATTTGGCAACAATTCGCAGATAGCGGGTCGAAAACACTTTTGCAATGCCGAACTTCATTACCAGCGGGCCGCGTTCTTTCGCTGAAACTTTTACTGTTTCAGTTCCTGCAGTAAACCAGTCCCGACCATTATTCGAAATCAGTACCTGAATTTCCTTCGGGAACCAAATCCACGAGCCGACATCTTGGAGACAATTGAGATAGACGCCGCGAATTTGTTCCTTTTTGCGAAAATCGACCGTTACATCAACGTCACGTCCCAGATAACCTTGCCAACCACCTGTGCGAAAATCGGTACCGCCATAGAGTTGATCAATAAGAGCCGATCGGCCACCACCGGAATATTGATTTTGGTATTCTGAATTCAACCGGATCGTCCATTTATTTTGGGACCGATTGAATTTACTTTTCGCAAAAAATCGCATTTGTCCATCGCGAAAAACGGCAGATACAATTTCGGTTGATTTTTTGATGACAAGGGGCTTCTCGTAGCGTTCGGATTGGTCGCTCGGTAGACTTCCGTCGAGCGTAAATCGAATTTCGGTGCCTTTTGCGGCAGACAACCTTATTTTCTTTTTCTTTTCGAAAGAGACGGCCGAACTGGTCACGTAGGGCGCCGCGGCGAATTGTTGTCCGGGAATTCGCTGAACAGGCGCGTCCGTAGACACGTTGTCAGCGGAAGGACTCATTTCAAAAATCAAGGTTCCACCCTGGACGATTTCACTGTGACGAATATAATTTCGATTGAGGTATTTTCCATTGAGAGAAACCCGCTTAACATAAAAATTCGCCTCGCTTAGATTTGTCGCTACGATCTTAAATGCGTTTCCGTTTTCCAACTGAATCTGGCAGGAATCGAACAGCGGCGTTCCGAACAGGTAATTTTCGGTTCCCGGTGTAACGGGATAAAAACCCATTGCACTGAATAAATACCAGGCTGACATTTGTCCGCAGTCCTCGTTGCCACACAAGCCGTCGGGATAATTGCCGTAAAGTTTTGTGCAAATCTGGTGAACGTATCTCTGCGATTTTTCAGGGCGATTGGTATAGTTGTATAAATAGGCTATATGATGACTCGGCTCGTTACCGTGGGCATACTGACCGATCAGACCTGTGATATCGGCCTGTTCGCGGCCACTCGTTACTGAAGGTGCATTGAACAAGTTGTCGAGATGTTTTTCTAAACTGTCCTTGCCTCCGATCAATTCCAGGTAAGTCGTCAAATCGTGCGGCACAAACATCGAATACTGCCAGGCATTGGCTTCGGTAAAGTCGAAAGTTACCTCCTCGGGTCGGAAACTGGTCTTCCAACCTCCGTTATAACGCGGCTCTAAAAATCCAGAAGTCGGGTTGTACAGATTTTTCCAGGCCTGACTGCGGTGATAAAAAACTTCTGACAATTCCGTTTGACCAAGCGAATCGGCCATAACTGCAATGCACCAATCGTTGTAGGCATATTCCAATGTTTTCGATACACTTTCCGATTCGTCCTCGGAGGAAATATAACCTTGAAGTTTGTAGGCCTTAAGCCCAAGGTGATCCTGTGTCGCGGAATGGACCATTGCAATCAATGCGGCATCTGGTTTGAAATTCCGGATCCCCTTGACATAGGCATCGCTGATGACCGACAGGGCGTGATTTCCGATCATACATTTGGTTTCGTTGGCTGCGAGTTCCCAGATCGGCAACAGGCCACCCGTGCGGTACTGTTCCAGCATTGTGGCGATCATTTCTTCGGTCCTTCTAACTTGCGTGATGGTAAAAAACGGGTGAAGCGCTCGGAAGGTATCCCACAACGAAAACACAGTGTATCGGTTTCCATCGGATGAGTAAATTTTATGATCCATACCCCGGTATCGACCGTCGCAGTCCGAGAATACGTTTGGCGACAAACAAGCGTGGTAGGCCGCGGTGTAAAATATTCTCAGCCGATCTGGATTTTTCCCCCAGACCTGAACTTTGGCCAGCTCCTCCTCCCAGTCAAGTTGATTGTTCATTTTGACGTCCTCAAATCCCCATCCCGGTACTTCGGTCCTCAAATTGTTGATGGCTCCGTTGATGTCTACCGCAGACAGCGCCGCTTTTACTTCCAACAGAGGATAGTCCGACTCAAATTCCAGAATCAGTTTCGTAGGTTTGTCAATTCCGCCGGCTTCTTTCCAAAATTGTTTCCGAATTGGAATTTCGGAAAACCGCATTGCGAAATAGATGTGTTGCTCTGCGGCCCAGGACGAAGAGATGCGTTTTCCAACAAGCGTCGTATCGTTGATGAAGAACAAATCACAGTCCAGCAGCGCATCGCGGTGTTCCAGGTCGATGATTATTTTTTTCTTCTCACCGTCGGGATACGTGTAGCGATGGTATCCACAGCGCGGCGTAGTGGTGAGTTCAGCAAGAATTTTGTCATCGTCAAGTTGCACCGAATAGTATCCGGCATCTGCTTTTTCGAAACTGTGTGAGAATTTTGAACCATAGCCGTTGAGATGGCCACCGAGGCTTCCATTTTCCCATTTGTCCTCACCGGTAAAAGGCATCAACAGCAAATCGCAATAGTCTGCGACACCGGTTCCGCTCAGGTGCGTGTGCGAAAATCCATAAATGACGTTGTCGGAGTAATGGTATCCGCTGCATCCGTCCCAGCCTTCAAGACGAGTGTCGGGTGACAACTGGACCATTCCAAAAGGTGAAGTAGCTCCGGGAAACGTGTGACCGTGACCTCCGGTGCCAATGAATGGATTCACGAGTTCGGCCAATGGTTTTTCTTGTCCGGTGAGGTGGACAGAAAAAAGAATGAGCAGCCCGGAAAAGAAGAGGCAGTTACTTGACACCTTGAAAAGCGGTGCGGGCAACAGCGGCGGCTCCGAGAATTCCTCCATTGATTTCATTGAGCTCGGATATTCTGATTTCAACTTTGTCCCGGAAATTCGGAAGGATGTAAGACTTCAGGTATTTTTCGGTTTTTCGCTTGAGAATATTTCCACTTCGCGTTATACCGCCAGTCAGAAAGATTGTGCCGACATCCGTGATGCTCACCACCATAGAAAGTGCATAAGCGAGATCGTTGGTAACGGCATCCACCACCTCCATTGCGACTGGATCCTCTTTGCGTGCTGCGAGAAATATTTCCTGCGGTGTGAGGTCACTGGGTGAAAATTTCTGCAACACAGATCCCCCACTGGAAAATTCAAGTTTTTCTTTCGCCGTTTGGGTAATGCCATCTCGGCCAATGTAGGCCTCGAGGCTACCCAAAAGTCCGGTTTTTCTTTCGCGGCCGTCGCGGTGAATGATAACGTGCCCGATTTCTCCCGCCAGGCTGTTGGATCCAAGAACCAAGTTACCTTTCAGATACAGGCCCATCCCCACACCGGTGCCAAGGGTAACAACGGCAAAATTGTTGAGATCCCTTGCACCTCCGAACATTTTTTCTCCCAGAGCGGCTGCATTGGCGTCGTTCATTACAGAGACCGGCAGATTGAATGCGCTTGCAAATATTTCTTTGATTGGCACAACGTCGTCCCACTGAAGATTGGGGGCATATTCGATACAATCCGTTCTGTGATTCACCGATGGTGCACCAATTCCGACTCCGTCCAGCCCGTTTTTCATTTCGGACTTCACTTTTTTCAGGATGACAGCAGCGAGCTCTGTGGGTGATTTAACATCTGCGGTGACGATGTTTTCTCGGAGCCCCAGACTAAAATCCTCATTCACAACTCCAAACGAAACATTTGTGCCACCGATATCAATACCTAAGAATCTTCCCATAGATTATTTGCCTTGTCTGAGGGTACCAAAAGCCCCGAAAAATGCGATGTAAATGTATGAAATTATCGGAAGCAAAAATGCGACCGTGGGAGAGAAATGATCCGAAATCCAACCCACGGCCATTGGCAAAACCGCTCCACCGCAAATCATTATGATCAGCAGGGCGGAACCTTGCCCGGTGCATTCCTTCAGATCCTCAATCGATAGGGTAAAAATGTTCGACCACATAATCGAATGAAAGAGTCCCAAAGCGACAATGCACCAAATCGCTGTTGTACCCTCAAACTTCCAGGCTAGAAATAGCATAACCATTGCGACGATGGCGAATGCCGACAACAGTTTTTTTGCTGATTTCCGCAGCAGCACCATCAGCAAAAATTGCAGTGCAATGAATGCAAGAATCGGTTTTATTTGATGAAACATTTCATAAATCTCCTGCCCTGAAACCGCAAAACCCCGGGCCTTTAAGCCGACGACAGTCGTCATTGAAATCAAAAGGAAAAGGAAACAGGTTAAACTCGTCAAGATGCCATAGAATATAGCTCTGGAAAGCGACAAATTCAAATTGGAAATTACCGAAACGCTCAGGCGGCCGATCATCGCACCGCCCCAGTAAAGTCCGACGAAACACGCTGCACTTGTTCTGTCCATCGCCCCGATTGCGGGTAGTTCAAGATATTCGATCAGTTTGCTTCCGATGGCAACTTCGGCACCGACATAAAAGAAAATCGCGAGCATTCCTAATTTCAAATGCCTGAAACGCAAGGCGGATTTATTGACAGGCACCGCAGTTTGGCGGAAGTCCGGCAAGGGAATTTTCCAGATGATCACAGCCCAGATGGTAAAAGCACAACCGAGGATCAAATACGGTATCTGTACGGCTGCAGTGCCCTGGAAATAGGTGAAGATCAAATATCCAAATACCATTGGTGCAATCGTTGTGCCTAGCGAATTGAAGCCCTGCGATAAATTCAACCTCCGCGACGAACTTTCAGCGGGACCTAGAATTGCCACGAATGGATTGCAGGAAATCTGTAGCAGGGTAAATCCCATACCCAACAAAAACAATGGCAGCAGACAGAGCGCATAACTTCCGGACCAGGTAATTGGGTAGAACAAGAAACAGGCCGCTGCTGAAATGATGAGACCGGCAAGTATTCCATTTTTATATCCAAGTTTGTTGATTGGATCCTCCTTGAACACGGAATACAGAAAATAAACGAGTGACCAAAAGCCGTAGGAACCGAAGAATGCCAGATTCACCAGCATCGATTCTGTGTCATTCAAATGAAACGTTTTCTCGTACCAGGGTATCAGCACATCGTTGTTCACTGTGGTGAATCCCCACAGGAAAAACAGTGTCGTAATGGCTGGAAAGGCGATGGATACAGGTTTCAACGAAATACCAAATCCTTAAAGATTTGTCCGGTTTATTCCGCTAAGGTAAAGAATTCGGCGCTATCGGGTTACAGAATACCATTGACGTTATCGAGTCACGGATTGCAAATCCGAGATATCCGCGATATCGGCGCTATCGGGCAATGGGTAAGGGCCTGAGAAAGCATAGAACATTACCTGCATTTGCCTTCCCACGTCTCAAAAAATCCATACCTTTATGGTCCTTACAATTACAGTGAAAAAAATCCTCATTACCGGTGGGGCCGGAAATATTGGAAGTGCTCTGGCCGCCCATTTTCTCAAACAGAAAAAGTGGCTCATCACGGTCGTTGACAATTTGTCTACCGGCGATTTGAGTAAACTGGAAATCGGAAACCCGAATCTTCGGTTTGTCAAAGCGGATGTCAACATCCGGCCGGAAATTACAGACATAATGCTGGCGGATCGGTTCAATTATGTATTCCATTATGCCGCGGTGGTCGGTGTCAAACGAACGCAGGACAATCCGATCAAAGTTCTCAACGACATCGAGGGAATCAAGAATCTACTCCATCTCTCAAAAAATACGGGGGTTGAACGCTTTTTTTATTCCTCTTCATCCGAAGTCTACGGCGAGCCTGTCACCATTCCGCAGAACGAAGACACGACACCACTCAACTCAAGAGTTCCTTATGCAGTGGTAAAAAATGTGGGTGAAGCGTACTGCAAGTCGTTCCAGCGTGAATACGGTTTAAATTTCACGGTGTTTCGGTTTTTTAATACCTACGGCCCGATGCAAACCGTAGATTTTGTGATCAGCCGGTTTCTGGTGCTGGCCTTGCGGAACGAGGACCTCACCATCTACGGCGACGGAATGCAAAGCCGAACTTTTTGTTACATCGACGACAACATCGAAGCTACTTCCAGTGCCTTGGAGCGCGATCTCTTCGTAAACGACGTGGTCAACATCGGTGGCGATGAAGTAGTAACTATTCTCGATCTGGCCCGGAAGGTCATCGAAATAACCGGTGCAAAATCAAAAATTGTATTTCTTCCACCTTTGCCGGAAGGCGATATGACACGCCGTCAACCGGACAATTCTAAAATGCTCAGTATTCTCAAACGTCCGCTTCTGGGACTTGATGAAGGCATACGGCTCACGATGTCTGATCCACATTTTATTCAACAAGTAAAAAACGGATAGATGTGCGGCATCAACGGCATCTACAGCTTTAATCCCGAATCACTTTCAAGGGATGTCATTGTTGGAATGAACCAGGCATCTGCCCACCGCGGACCGGATGCAAACGGTGTTGTAGAAGATACGCACATTCAAGTTGGACATTGCCGCTTGTCGATTATCGATCCGGGTTCCGGTTCGGATCAGCCCTTCCGGTCAGCAGATGGACGCTACACCCTAACCTACAACGGCGAAATTTACAATTACCGTGAAATAAAAAAGCAACTCGGCGAATTCACATTTCGCACCGACGGTGACACGGAAGTAGTACTTTGTTCATTCATCAAGTGGGGCGACAGCTGTCTGGATCGTTTTCAGGGTATGTTTGCTTTCGCCGTCTGGGACCATCTGAAAATGGAACTTTTTGTTGCACGTGACAGAATGGGCATCAAACCACTTTACTATTCGCTCACAGACGAACGTTTTATTTTTTCTTCATCGTTGCGGGCGATTTTGTCGACTGGCCTTGTGCCGAAAAAACTGTCGTGCGATGGATTGATCGATTACCTTCGGTACCAAACGGTGCACGCACCCGAAACCATTATCGAAGGGATAAAGATGCTTATGCCGGGAACCTGCATACGAATCAGCGAAAGCGACGGTGCAGTTTTCAGAACGTGGTGGTCCACGGTTCAACATAAAATGCAGGTTCCGTCCGACTATCGGAAAATTTGCGATGAAGTCCGTTCCCGCTTAACCGAAAGCGTCAAACGTCGTTTGGTAGCCGATGTTCCCTTTGGCGCTTTTCTCTCGGGTGGTGTGGACAGTTCGGTAATCGTGGCCCTGATGAGTCAGATTCAGGAAAGAAAAGCAGAAACCTTCTCGGTTGTTTTCAAGGAAGAGGCCTTTTCGGAGGTCGAATTTTCGCGATTGATTGCAAAAAAGTACCAAACGAATCACCACGAAATTGAGTTGAGTGCCGATGAATTCAAAGAATCAATACCGGAAGCGCTGTCGTTTGTCGACCATCCCAGTGGTGATGGACCCAACACGTATGTCGTGTCCAAAAAAACCCGGCAGGCAGGCGTCAAGATGGCCTTGTCCGGATTGGGTGGCGATGAACTTTTTTGTGGATATCCCGTCTTTGGTCAGATGACCGCACTTCAGTCGAAAAAATGGCTTTTGAGTTTTCCGGATTTTCTACGTCATCCAGCCGGAGGCATATATCATCGGATTCGAAGAAATATCGAGTCGGCCAAAATATCGGCAGTACTTCATCAACCGTCGTATGACTTGCAGTTCATCTATCCTTTTTCAAGACAGGTTTTGATGGACGATCAGATTACCAAAATCGTTCGAACCAAAGACCTTCCTGTGAACAGCGTTTTTGAAATTTGCAAAAAACTGATCGGATATAAAACCGAAGGCTGGCGATTTCCATTGCAGAGCAGGATAAGTCTTTGCGAAATGCACACGTATATGCAAAACGTTTTGCTCCGCGATGCCGATCAGATGAGTATGGCCTGTGGTCTGGAAGTGAGAGTGCCCTTTCTCGATCACGAGTTAGTTGAATTTGTCCTTGCAGTCGAGGATAGGCACAAAATAAATGGACGACCGAAAAAGTTGCTTATCGACGCTTGCTCTGACCTGATTCCGCCGGAAATTTACAACCGGAAAAAAATGGGATTCATCTTACCGTATCAGCACTGGATGAAAAATGAATTGGCGGAATTTTGCAAAACGCGACTCGACGAATTGAATGCAATTCCCGATATTGTTCCGGGAAGTCTCGATACACTATGGAATCAGTTTCTCAGTGGAAACAAACGTCTGAGCTGGTCGAGAATATGGCCACTGGTTGTTTTGGGAAACTGGATGAAACAAACCGGAGTAAATGGATAACCGCAAACGGATATTGATTTGTATCGACTGGTACGAACCGGGCTTTAAAGCCGGCGGACCCATTCGTTCAGTTGCCAATATGGTCGGCGCACTTCGGAACGACTTCGAGTTCTATCTACTGACCTCGGCTTTTGATCTGGGCGAGACCGAGCCGTATTCAAATGTACCGGTTGACGAATGGATCGATCTGGACGGCGTATTCATCAAATACCTGGGAGAAAAAAATCTGAGGGCAGGAGCAATTCGTGGAAATATTATTGAAATCGATCCCGATGTGATTTATCTGAACAGTATGTTTTCTCAGCTATTTACGCTCGTGCCGCTTGCGTTGGCCAGACGAAAACGAATAGCCGTTGTATTGGCACCACGTGGAATGCTCGGTGACGGTGCGCTTGAAATCAAAAGTCGAAAAAAGAGATTCTTCATTGTCGTGGCTCGTCTTTGGGGTTTGTACAGAAATGTGACCTGGCACGCTTCAACAAATGAAGAACGCGGTGAAGTGCAGAGGCATTTTGGCAGACGGGCTAATGTCGTCGTTGCCCAAAACATTGCAGTAGGGCAGAAAATCCCGATGGAGGAAATTCTAAACCGGAAAAAAACTGGTCATATCCGGTTTGTGTTTATTTCCCGTATTGCACGGAAAAAGAACCTCCACCTCGCCATTGAAGCCTTGTTGAAAATCCAGACCAAAACTTCTGTGGTGTTTGACATCTACGGCAACATTGAGGACCAAGAATATTTCGAGACGTTCCGTCATCTGATTACAAAACACGAATTCGTCGATATTCGTTACCGGGGGGTGTTGCGACCGTCCGAAATCCCAGATGTGTACGCCGATGCCGACTGTCTTATTTTGCCGACAATGCACGAAAACTTTGGCCACGCGATCGTCGAATCCTGGTCCAACGGCTGCCCGGTCATCATCTCCAATCATACGCCCTGGAAAAATCTTCGGGTGCAAAACCTGGGCTGGGATGTCGACATTTCAAACGAGGACAACCTCGCAAAAACGCTGCAAGAGGCGGTGGACCTCGATTTTACTTCCTATATTGCAATGGTGAGAGCATCGTACGAATATTTCAGGGACAAAATTTCCGACGCGAACATCATTACGGATAATCGCAAATTGTTTGAAAATGCAGGTTGATCTCGCGAAATTTGATAACAGATGGTATCGCCCTGGATCGATCGTTAAACGCGGGCTCTGGTATTTTTTCAATGTCGTATTTCTGCTCAACCCGATGAATCCGTTCAGTGGTCTGAAAAAAACCGTCTTGAAATTGTTCGGCGCCAGAATTGGAAAGGGTGTTTTGATTAAACCCAACGTTTCGGTGAAATACCCGTGGTTTCTCGAAATCGGAGCACACAGCTGGGTTGGTGAGGGCGTTTGGATCGACAATCTCGGTAAAGTGAAAATCGGCTCCAGCGTTTGTATTTCTCAAGGAGCCCTTTTACTCTGCGGAAACCACAATTACAAAAAAGCTACGTTTGATCTGATGGTCGGCGCGATTATACTGGAAGACGGTGTTTGGATCGGTGCAAAATCAATCGTTACCGGTGGAACAACGTGCAGATCCCATTCGGTGCTGGCTGCCGGTTCAGTGGCGAGTGGCGAGCTTGAGGCCTGGAAAATCTATCGTGGAAACCCGGCAGTCGTGGTTCACGAACGAAAGATGGAATAATGAAAATTTCCATTGTTACTGTTTGTTTTAACGCCGAGGCGACGATTGCGCATACCATCCAATCCGTGCTTTCACAGAAAAACGTCGACCTTGAATACATTGTTGTGGACGGCGCATCAAAGGACTCAACACCCGAAATAGTCAAATCGTTCGGCAACAAAATTTCAACGTTTGTTTCCGAACCCGACCGTGGAATTTACGATGCGATGAACAAGGGAATTAGTCTTTGTTCCGGTGAAATCGTGGGTATTCTCAATGCCGATGACTTTTATGCGGATGATTATGTTTTGGCTCGGGTGGTTTCATCTTTTCTCGATGGGGTAGATGCGGTGTACGGTGATCTGGTCTACGTCGATCAGGCAGACACGTCCAAAGTTCGCCGCACGTGGATTTCAGGAAAATATGTCGAAGGTGCTTTCAAAAAAGGCTGGATGCCACCTCACCCGACTTTTTTTGTCCGGAAAAGTATCTATGAAAAATTTGGTGGGTATACACTCGATCTGCAGTCAGCGGCCGATTATGAGTGGATGTTGCGGGTGGTTCATAAACACGGCATTCGATTGGTTTATCTGCCTGAGCTACTGGTCCGGATGCGCACCGGTGGAAAATCGAACGTCTCCTTGAAAAATAGGATCAGAGCCAACCGGGAAGACAAAAAGGCCTGGGAAATGAATGGACTTAAGCCCGGAACCTTCACTTTTGTCCGGAAACCGCTGTCAAAACTAGGCCAGTTTTTTAGCCGTTGAGAATACAAGAATAGGACTGGATTTTAACCCCCTTCAACGGTCAATATGTTGTACTTTAGCTTCATACTGCTAAAACCTATCTCAATGAAAAAAATTACACTGTTACTTTCTTCCGTTGTTGCAGCGGGTTTCGTTTCCGCGCAATCAATGTTTGAGGACTTTGAATCGTATTCGGTCGGAAATTATATGGGGGTTGTTTCTCCTGCCTGGAGCACCTGGTCTGGCGCCGTTGGAGGTGCCGAAGATGTTCAGGTCACTGCAACAATGGCTTCCTCTGGTTCAAATTCCATATTCTTTCAAACCTCGTCGTCTTCTGGCGGACCGCAGGACGTTGTCGTGCCATTTGGTGGGGAATACAACACAGGCCAGTTTTTATTCGAAACCGATATGTATGTCCAGAGCGGCAAGGGTGCCTACTTCAATTTCCAGGCGAACAATACGGTTGGTGAAATATGGGCGATGAACGTACAGATGGTTCAAGACGGAAATTTATATGTGGACGATGGCGTTTCGCTTTTGCTGACCACAACCTATCCGACCGCTACCTGGTTTACGCTCACCATCGATGTAAACCTCAATACAAACGACTGGGAAGTTCTCATTGACGGAGTTTCGCAAGGTGTTGTTCAGACGGATGTCAATCAGATTGCATCGATCGACATTTTTCCTGTAAATGCAAGCTACGCAGGGAATGATCTCGCTGGGTACTATTGCGATGACGTGGAGTACAACCACACGCCCTACGTCGTCCCAACACTCAATGGAGGTGTTACGCAAATCAAAGACCTCAACGGACTTTCTTCGCAGGTTATTCTGCCGACCGTGAAAGTTCGTAATTTGGGTTCGACAACCATCACGTCCTTTGATCTGGATGTAACCTACAACAGCACCACGATCACAGAAAATGTCACCGGTGTAAGCATCGCTTCTCTGGACTATTACGAAGTTGCTTTTGCTGGCTCGCTGACTTTGGTGCCGGGTCTCAATGACGTAGTCGCGACAATCTCCAACGTCAATGCAGGTGGTGCAGACGACGACGGATCGGACGACACGAAAACCGTTACACTGAACCCAATTGTTCCAGCTCCGGGCAAAGTAGTTGTCGGTGAAGAAGGCACAGGAACCTGGTGTGGCTGGTGTCCACGCGGTGCCGTGTTTATGGACAAAATGGAAACAAATTACGACGAGTTTTGGGCCGGTATTGCAGTCCACAACGGCGATCCAATGACGCACCTTGATTACGACGCATCGATGGGCGGTTTTATCAGCGGCTATCCTTCCGGTTTGGTCGATCGCGGTGTCGATATGGATCCTTCGGATTTTGAAGCTGAATTTTTGAACCGGGTTCAGATTGCACCGGTGGCGACCATCACTCCAGGAGCAGACTACAACGCCTCAACCGGTGTAATAAAAGTTTCGTTCACGCACGACTTCAGCTCAGCTGTTACAGGTACGGACTATGCCGTGGCCTTTGTGATGACTGAAGATGGCATCACGGGAAGTGGTTCCGGATGGCCACAAGCCAACTACTACGCTGGTGGTGGGAGTGGAGAAATGGGAGGTTACGAATTATTGCCGAACCCGGTTCCTGCATCGTCAATGGTTTACGATCACGTGGCCCGCTTTATTGTTCCCGGATGGGACGGTCAATCCGGCTTTTTCCCAGCGAGTGTTTCGGCCAGTGACGTGCTGACGGCAACGTTCGAAACCACCCTGGATCCATCGTGGGACGCGAACAGTATGCACATCATCGGTCTGTTGATTCACGAACCGACCGGTACTGTGGACAATGCCTGCAAGGCAACGATTGCGGAAGCGGTGGCCAATGGATATGTCGGGGTAGAGGAAAACAATACCTACGTCAGCAACTTCTCAATGTATCCGAACCCGGCGAATGAACTCGTGAACATTAAAACGGGCGAAGTAGCGAACGAAAACGTGACGCTCTCAATTTTCGACCTCAGTGGGAAACAAGTGGCAGAAAAAAACTACGGTACCCTCAATGGAACGTATAATTTGCCTGTCAATGTTGCGATGCTTGCGAACGGTATTTACTCTGTCCACATCCAGATCGGGGAGTCGGTGACGACCCAAAAACTGGTGGTGGAATAAGTCCAGTCCCTTTCAGGATAAAAGCAAAAGGGGTGCCAGAAGGCGCCCCTTTTTTTTTGCCCATTCCTTTCAAGGCGGGCGGATGTAGACATAAAATGAACCGAAACAAAAACAAAGTGTACTGTTCTTCATAAACAAACAATTTTATGAAAACTGCACTTTTTTCACTCGTATTGATCGCCGGCGCAAGTTCCAACTCACACGCCATAGAACAAAAAGAGACCTCCGATGTTCGCGAGGTAACGGTATTTCTCTGCGGAGCGCAGGTGAACCGATTTGCAAGCTTTACCGTGCCACAGGGAGAAACTGAAATTGTATTTACCGGAATTTCGCCCTTGCTGAAACGGGAAAGTCTCCAGGCGGGAACAAAAGCCGATGTGACAATTCTTTCGGTATACTACGAGACCAAACTGACGGAGAAGGTTCAGGACAAGGCCAAACTAAAAAATCTGGAGACAGAACAAAACGCATTGATGCGTAAACTAAACCGCTTGTACGCCACCCTTCACGTCTGGCAAACACAGGAAGATATGATTACCAATCTGAGTCAGGTACAGCACACTATCAAAGATTGTAAGGTGGAAGATGTCGTTCGGGCGAAAGAAGTCATCGCAAAGGAACTGGAAGGAATAATGATCAAACGGATTGACACGCAGGAAGAGGTGAATACGGTGACGATGCAATTGAACGAATTGGCGCAACAGATCTCGGCGTTTGGCGTCATATATGAGACCATCGAGCCCAGAATCGTTGTTAAAGTGAAATCGGACAAAGAGCAGAAAGTGGCAATGGATCTCAGTTATTTCGTTCCGGCTGCAAGTTGGTATCCATCGTACAACCTCCGTGTCGACAACCTTGCCGAGCCGCTGACCATCGATTACCAGGCCAACGTAACCCAACAAACCGGAGAGGACTGGACCAATGTGAAACTGACTTTGTCTACAAATGATCCCAACCTAACTGGAATTAAACCTGAGTTGACGCCGTGGTACCTCGTCCTGAATCAGCGAAACGACCGTCCGGACAACAACAACCTGAACCGGTACACTCCGGGTGAAATCACGCAAATTTCCGGACGACTCACCGATCAGTACGGAGACCCGCTTCCATTTGCCAACGTGCGAATTCCGGGATCGACGATTGGAACCATTACCGATGGTGACGGGTTTTATCAGCTCAACCTTCCTTACGGGACAACGCAGGTTCAGTTCTCCTATGTGGGATACAACGATGTCGTCATCTATGTTTCGACCAGCGTTCAGAATGTCGTCCTCTCCGAACGGTATCTTTCTCTGGAGGAAGTCACGGTAATCGAGGATATGGAGT
>Ga0247727_10004600_pt1 | contig 29041 bp, 24 predicted proteins | sample WisWelCaveWW1625_FD_202498 | JGI IMG/M metagenome (GOLD analysis project Ga0247727, IMG submission 202498) | Biofilm microbial communities from Wishing Well Cave, Virginia, United States - WW16-25 | ecosystem: Environmental > Aquatic > Deep subsurface > Groundwater > Cave microbial mat | place...
TCCTTCCGGTCTTTCGCTACCAGAAATATCGGACCACCTGGGAGGTCCCAGACCTCCTGATCACGCTCGACGAGACTCCGATCGGCGACTATTTCGAGCTCGAAGGTGAGAAACCCCTGATCGATCGGATGGCAGGGCGGCTCGGTTACCATCCGAGCGACTACATCACCGCCAGCTATCGCGATCTTTATATCGATTCCCCGGAGGGTCGATCAGGGCCGCCGGACCAGATGGTCTTCCCTGCATGACAGCCAAGCGCCCCCCCGGGCGGCTCCCCAAGCACAGCGCGTCGCATGCTCCAAGAGCAAACGCGCGGCCTGTGATCGACCGGCCTCACCATGGCCATTTTTTCCACAATGCCGACTGGGCGTGGCTTTCAGGTGATGTCGCCGCGCCGACTTATGGTGCTATGACATCATGAAAGCGATGATTCTCGCGGCCGGACTCGGTGAGCGGATGCGCCCTTTGACCGACGGGCGCGCGAAGCCCTCACTACCCCTCCTCAACAGGCCGATCATCTTGCAGACCCTGACCTACCTGAAGCGGTACGGAGTGGACGAGGTCGTGATCAACATTCACCATCAGCCGGAGTCGATCCGCGGTGTAGTGGGAGATGGCTCCCGGATCGGTCTCCGAGTGCACTACTCGGAGGAACAGCTCATCCTCGGGACGGCAGGAGGACTCAAGAAAGCCGAAGCGCATTTCCGTGGCGGCACGACCTTCATCATGATCAACAGCGATTTCGTGACCGATTGCGACCTCGGAGCCGCCATGGAGGCGCACAGACAGCAGGCGGCCGCCGCCACCCTGATTCTCGCTCCCCATCGTCCCGGCACCGACTACGGCAGTGTTGAGATTGACGGTGATGGCCGCGTCCTGTCGATCGCAGGACGCCCGGCGCGTCAAACCGGAAGCGGGTACGCGTTCATTGGCATCCATATTCTTGAACCCGGGATTCTCGACTTCATCCCTCCTGGCATTCGATTCGAGATCAACAGCGAGCTCTATCCCCTGCTGATCCACGGTGGAGGGCTGATCAAGGGTCATCTATTCCATGGATTCTGGTGGGAAATCGGCACGCCGCGCCTCTACCTCGATGGATCGCTGGCAATCCTCAGCGAGAACCGTGATTCAACGATTGCGCCCCACCAGCAAGGGGATGGAATCTACCTTGAGCAGGTCGATCTGCCGCCGTCCACCACCACGGCCCCCCCCATACTCATCGGCCGGGGGACCTCCATCGGCCGCAACTGCTCGTTCCTCGGGGGTGTGGTGATCGGGAGGCAGTGTCGGGTTGGAGGCGATTGCGCCCTCCGTTCGTCCATCCTCTGGGATGGTGCTCGCGTCGGCGACCGGTCTCAGCTGACCGAGTGCATCGTCACCTCCGGGGTCTACGTGCCACCAGGCACCAGTCTCTCGGGGCGCATCCTGTTCAGAGTCGACGGCTACCAGGGAAAGAAGGACCATCTGGAGCGGGTCGGGAACTGCTGGGCCGCCCGGTTGCAGTGATGCAGATGAATCGAGGCCAGAGCGACAAGGACTCCCTCGAGTCCGGCCTGCCATCCGGCGCATTGGATTTCGTCTTCGGCGTCCTCGGGCCGGGAGCCACGCTCGCGGGAATCGCCGGTGACGCCTCCACACGACGGTTCTTCCGAGCCACTCTTGGAGGCCAGACGGCGATTCTGATGGTCCAGGGCACCCCCATCGAAGCGCACTCGGGCCAGTCCAGCAACTACCGCGTTCTCAGAGAGATTGGCGCCCCGGTCCCGCGCATGATCGCCCAGGAAGACCGTCACGGCCTGGTCCTGTTCGAGGATCTCGGCGACCTCTCCCTGCAGAAGGTCGTGATCCGGGGCGGGGGGGACGATCTGGGAAAGGTCCGGGAGCTCTATCTCCGGGCCTGCGATCTGATCGCCCTCATTCAAGAAAAGGGGGCGGCGGCGCTGCTCCCCGAGGACTTTGCCTCCCGGAATGCTCTCGACCGGGAGCGGTTCCTTTACGAGATGGACCACTTCGACCGGCATTTCATCCGTGGCCTGTTGAGGAAGGCGCCCTCGGCCGTCGAAGTGACTCTGTTGCGACGCTTGTACGAAGACCTTGCCGCGGATTGCGACGGCCTGCCGCGGGTCTACTGCCACCGCGACTTCCAGTCTCGCAACCTGATGGTGCATGACGGACAACTCGGCCTGATTGACTTCCAGGACGCCCGGATGGGACCTTATACCTACGACGCGGCTTCCCTTCTGCGCGACTCATCGCTCGACCTGGCCGAGGAACTCGTCGAGGAGATGCTCGATTATTTGGAAGAGACCTGCGCCGCGCGCCTGGGAATCGGCCGGGAGGAGTTCCGGCACGATCTCGACCTGATGGCCTTGCAGCGGAACATCAAGGACCTGGGCACCTTCGGTTACATGGCGACAGTCCGCCGCCGCAAGGAGTATCTCGACTACATCCCCCGGACGCAGGCGTCGATCCGCCGGATTCTGCTCTCCTACCGGCGATACCACGAGATCTACGGAGCGTTCAAGGAGCTGGTCCTGTCAGACGCTTACGGCTGATCGCCCCGGCGCCTCGACCCGCAGCGGGGTGAGCCCGTCGATGCGCAGGCTGGGGGCGCCGAGCGGCGCGCCACAGTGATAGAACTTCACCTCCGTCCCGGCCGGCGAAGCCCCCCGCAGCAGCACCGCCAGAGGACCTTCCCAGCCCAGGCCGTCCGCCGGCCCGAGCGCTTTCCCGCCGCTCCACCAGTCCCCGCGCCGGATGCGCACGCTGCAGACGGGCCCCGGGACGACCTCGATGGCCGAGACTTGTAGCATGAGGGTGTCATCGGAAGGTGCCGGGCTCCCGGCATCCATTCCGGAATGACTATCGGCAGGCAGGATCAGTAGCCCCGCCACTCCGACGACCGGCAGGTCGCGATAGGAAGGACGTATGAAGTTGCCCCCGTCGGCCGACAGGCGTCCGACCGCGGAGCCGTCCCCCACCAGGACGGTCCTCCTGGTGTCGTACCCCGCTCCGTCGAATGGCGCGCTTCCCGGCCGTCCGTCCATCGTCTGGTCATCAACGATCCGCAGCGTGCTCCCCTTCCAGAGACTCGCCTCTCCCGACAGCGCACAGGGGGTGATGGCGGCCAGGAAGGACGCCGAGGCGCGCGCTGTCAAAAGAAGCGGCGCCGCCCTGCCGGCGGTCGTCTCCTCCACCGATCGTCTCGCCGGCTTGGTCCTTTGCAACGCTTCCCGGAGGCAGTCGCGCGGATCGAGGTCGGCCAGACGGCAGGCGGAGCGCTCCTCGACCACCGCGGCGGCCCCCGGCTCCGCCGGAATGAGCGCCACGCTCAGAAAGGCGAGGCTTTTCGAGTAGGAACCACGGAAGCCGCGTGAATTGGCGAGAGCGACCGTCGTCATCGCCTCGCTCAGAGCCAGACGATCGATGGCGACGGCGCGGCCATCCGCTCCGGCCGCCGTTTCCAAAAGCAGCGCCGCGATCCGTTCCGCGGACAGGGCCATGCACTCCGGATCTGCGATCCTGACCCCGGATCGGCCCGGTCCATTCCGGGGGCCCGGGCCCAGCGGCGGGCGAACCACCCCGGGGGCGCCACCCCGGTCGTGGCGCGCCGACGCGAAGGCGGCGCCGAGGAGCGAGTCGCCGGCGCGCTCGGGGGCGGGCAGGCCGACCCAGGCGAACCCCCGCCGTCCCGCCCGGTCGATGACCCGGAGCGCCATGCCCTCTTCTTCGGAATCCGAGACCGTCTCGATGGGCGGCGAGCCGGAGCGAACCGCGGGCTCCAGCACTACTTTGCGCCCGCGGCCGATTTTTACGAAGACCTCCGCTTCGAGGGCGCCCGCGGCGCGCGCCGCTTCGAGTAGCGCCTCGGCCTCCTGCATCATGCCGGCCTCACCGTCAGACCCTCGAGGAGGATGGTCGGCTGCCCGACGGCGGCGCGCGCCCTCTGGCCCTCCTTGCCGCACTCGCCCGCCCCGGGATCGAATCTTAGGTCGGCTCCGATCATCCTGACGCCCGCGAGCGCCCGCAGGCCGTTCCCGGACACCGCACAGGCCTGGAGCGGGGCCACCTTGCGCCCGCCGGCGACCAGAGACCCGCGCCGCACCCGGAAGGTGAGGTCGGCGGTCGCCGTGTCCACGCGGCCGGCTCCCAGCTCCTCGACGTAAACGCCACGCTGCACGGCGGCGAGAATCTCGCCGGGATCCCGGGTCCCTTCGGTCACGAAGGTGTTGGTCATTCGCGGCAGCGGGAGATCGCGGTACGACTCCCGTCGCGCGCTGCCGGTCGGCGCGGTGCCGGCGCGCAGGGCCGTCGCCCGGTCCAGCAGGAGACCGGCCACCCGGCCGGCATCGATGAGCACGGTGCGCGCCGCCGGCCATCCCTCGTCATCAAAACGGCGCGACCCCGGCAGGCCGTCGAGCGTCGGGTCGTCGACGAGCGTGAGCTCCTTCGGCCCCACCTCCTCACCGAGGAGGGCGGCGAGCGCCGACCGGTCGCGGAGGGCGCGGTCCCCTTCGAGGGCATGCCCGCAGGCTTCGTGGAACAGGATCCCGCCGGCGCCCGGGCCGAGGATGACGGCCGTCTCGCCGGACGGCGGGGACGCCGCGCTGTCTGCCTCGCGCAAGGCCTCCGCCAGCCGGGCGGCGACCTCAGCGGGGGGATGAAGGGCCCGGAGTCTCTCGGAATCCCGCGCCCCGCCCGCCCAGGTCGCTTCGATCGGGGAGTCGCCGCGCCGACCAGTCATGGCCAGGCCGACGGTGAATGCCGACCAGTCCCGGAGCTCCTCGGACACCTCCCCTTCGGAAGTGGCGATCGCGACCCGCTGCGAGCGGACCTCGGCGCGCAAGGAGAGGTCGATGCCGTTCACGCCGCCGAGCGCCCGGACGACACCCTCCTCGACCTCTTCCAGATACAGCGCCAGGCCATCGAGGTGACGCGGCTCGCAGGGTGGCGTCCTCGAGGAAGACCCGGTGGGACGCGCAGGTCCCACCGCCGCGTCTCCGCGCAGGCGCCGCGGCAGCGCTCCAATCGTCTCCGGATCGAGGCCTGCCGTGGAGCAGTGGCGCACATCGCCTCCCACCTCGATCCGTCTGGCCGCTACGCCGGCCCAGCCCCCGAGGACCGCCGGCCCGCTCCGGCCCCGATGCCGGGAAATCTCCGCGTGCCGCACCTCCTCCAGGAAGAGGTCGCCATACTCGCCGGGCCGGCGCACGAGGGCCGCGGCGGCCCGCCGCAGCAGGACGGGATCCAGGCGCGCCAGGAGGCCCGGTCCGGGCGGCGATTGGTTCGGATCAGCGCGGTCGTGGGTCGGCATGCGCGCCCCTCCCCGGGGCGACCGGAGCGTCATTGTAATAGGATCGAGTCCGTGAACTTCCACCTTCCTCGGCGCGCCGCGGCCGGCCCTCTCACCTGGAAGCGGCTGGCGGCCGCTCTTTCGCTGCTTGTCCTGGCGCTTCTCCTGACGCTCCTCATTGGCGCGGGCGTGGGCAGCAGCGGCCTGGGTCTCACTGATCTGATGCAGCGCAGCGACGACGCGGCCATCATGATCCTGCGGCTGCGCCTGCCGCGGCTCCTCCTGGCGGCGATTGCCGGCGCCGCCCTCGGGGCCGCCGGTGCCGTGTTCCAGGCGGTCCTCCGGAACCCGCTCGCCGACCCGTACATCCTGGGCGTCTCGGGTGGCGCCGCCCTCGGTGCCTTCGCCGCGACCGTGGCCGGCTTGCCGGCCCTCCTGCCGTACCTGCCCGTCCGCCAGACGTCCGCCTTCGTCGGCGCGGTCCTGACCGTCGCCTTCATCTTCGCCCTGTCGCGCGTCGGCGGCCGGCTGGCGTCGTACCCGATGCTGCTGATCGGCGTCGTCACCAACACGGTCTACCTGGCGCTCATCCTGTTCATCGAGACCCTCATCGAACTGACCCGATTGCACGGCCTGCGACTGTGGATGATCGGCTCGATCCCTGTCGAGCCGTACCCGGTCATCGCTTCGGTCGGCGCGGTCACCCTTCTCGGAATCGCGGCGATCGGCCTGTTCGGGCGCGATCTGAATCTCATCTCGGCCGGCGAGGACACGGCGCGCTCGCTGGGCGTCGGCGTGGAGAGGACGCGCGCCCTGCTCGTCGTGCTCGGCTCGCTCGTGACCGCCGCCGTCGTCTCGGTGACCGGTCCGGTCGGCTTCGTCGGGCTGATCGTGCCGCACGTGGCGCGCATCCTTTTCGGGCCCGACCACCGCCTCCTGGTCCCCGCCGCCGCCCTGACCGGCGCCATCTTCCTGGCCGCCTCCGACACCGTCGCGCGCACCGTGATGGCGCCGACCGAGCTGCCGGTCGGGGTGATCACCGCCCTGTGCGGCGGCCCGTTCTTCTTCTGGATTTACCGGCGGCAGCGCGGGAGGACCTACTTTGAATGACGGGCCGCCGGTGCTCGAGGCGCGCGACCTCCGTTACCGGCACCCCGGCGCGCCCGCGGCGCTGTTCGACGGCCTCTCGCTGAGCGTCGCCGCCGGCAGCTTCGTCGGGCTGATCGGGCCGAACGGGTCGGGGAAGACAACGCTCCTGAAGCTGCTCGCCGGCCTCCTGCGGCCGGGTGGGGGCGAGGTGCGCCTCGAGGGGCAGTCGATGGCCACGCTGCCGCCGCGCTCCCGGGCGCGCCGCATCGCCACCGTCCTTCCGGAGTCACCGCTCCTGTTCAACTTCAGCGTGCTCGAGATCGTCCTGATGGGACGCGCGCCGCGTCTCGGGCTCCTGGGCCTGGAGCGGCCGGAGGACTTCGCCGCCGCCCGCGCCGCCCTTTGCGCCGTGGATCTGGCGGGGCGCGAGGACCGCCCCATCCAGGAGCTGAGCAGCGGCGAGCGGCAGCGCGCCCTGATCGCCCGCGCCCTGGCCCAGGAGCCGCGCGTGCTCCTGCTCGACGAGCCGACGGCGTTCCTCGACATGAAGCACGCACTGGCGATCTACGAGATCCTGGACCGCCTGAGCCGCGAGCAGGGGCTGACCGTCATGGCGGTGAGCCACGACCTGAACCTGGCGGCGCGCTACGCCTCGCGGCTCGTCCTGCTGCACCTCGGGCGGCGTGTCGCCGACGGGTCGCCGGGCGATGTCCTGACACCGGACCGCATCCGCGAGGTGTACGAGACCGAGGCCGAGGTGGCGCGCGATCCCGCGAGCGGCGCGCCGCTGGTCCTCCCGAGGGGGTCGCGACGATGAAGATCGCCTCCTGGAACGTCAACTCGATCCGGGCGCGCAAGGAGCGCCTGCTGCGCTGGCTGGCGGCCCACCAGCCCGACGTGCTCTGCCTGCAGGAGATCAAGGCGACGGAGGCGGACTTCCCGTTCGCCGATCTGGAGTCCCTGGGGTATCACGCCGCAGTGCACGGCCAGAAGACGTACAACGGGGTCGCGATCCTGGCGCGCCGGGAGATGACCGACGTCGAGCGCGGCCTCGGGGACGGCGCCGACGACCCGCAGGCTCGGCTGATCGCGGCGCGGGTCCCGGGCCCGGCCGGAGCGGACGCGCGGATCGTGTCGGTCTACGTCCCGAACGGGCAGAAGGTCGGCTCCGACAAGTGGGCCTACAAGCTGGACTGGATGCGCCGGCTGCGCGCCTGGCTCGATCGCCGGGCGTCGCCGTCCGAGCCGCTCGTCGTGTGCGGCGATTTCAACGTCGCGCCGGAGGCGCGCGACGTTCACGACCCGGCCGCCTGGGAGCCGACCGTGTTATTCCACCCCGAGGCGCGCGCGGCGCTGGAGAAGGTATGCGCCTGGGGCCTCTCCGACACGTTGCGGCTCCTGCATCAGGAGGAGGGGCTGTACTCCTGGTGGGACTACCGCATGCTGGCCTTCCCGAAGAATCACGGTCTCCGGATCGACCTGATCCTCGCCAGCGAGCCGCTGGCGCGCCGCACCACCGCCGCCTCGATCGACCGACAGGAGCGCAAGGGCCAGCAGCCCTCCGACCACGTGCCGGTCGTCGCCGAGTTTAGCGACCCGTAACCGCGGCCGGGAGCGTCGGCCGGTCCCGGGCCGGAGTACACTCGGGCCATGCCCGGTGCACCACCGCAGCGCGTCATCCTGCATCTCGACATGGACGCGTTCTACGCCGCGGTCGAGGTCCGCGAGAACCCGGCGCTTCAAGGCAAGCCGCTCATCATCGGACACCGCGGGCGGCGCGGCGTGGTGTCGACCTGCTCCTACGAAGCGCGCCGCTTCGGCGTCCGCTCGGCCATGCCGTCGCTGACGGCCGAGCGGCTCTGCCCGCAGGCCGAGTGGCTCCCCGGCCGGATGGACCTCTACGTCGAGGTGTCGCGGCGCATCCGGAAGGTCCTGGAAGACGCGGCGCCGATCGTCGAGCCGGTGTCGATCGACGAGGCGTTCCTGGACCTGACCGGCGTCGTGGCGCAGGGGACCGGGCCGATGCGCGGCTCCGGCGGCCCGATCACGACGCTCCCCGGCGGGCGGCAGGTCGCGGCGCGCCTCAAGGAGATGATCCGCGCCGGGGAGCGGCTGACGGCGTCGGTCGGGGTGGCGCCGAACAAGTTCCTGGCGAAGGTCGCCTCCGATCTCGAAAAGCCCGACGGTCTGGTGGTCCTCCCACTGGAGGAGGTCCCGGCACGCCTTTGGCCGCTACCCGTCGAGCGGCTGTGGGGCGTGGGTCCGAAGACGGCGCCCCGGCTCAAGGCGGCGGGGCTGCGGACGATCGGCGACCTGGCGCGAAGGAGCGTCGCGGATCTCGAGGCCCTCGTCGGCGAGTCCTGGGGCGGGCACCTGCACGCCCTGGCGCACGGACTGGACGATCGGCCGGTCGAGACCAGCCGCGAGGCCAAATCGATCTCCGAGGAACGGACCTACGGCGACGACCTGCGCGACCCCGACGCGATCGACCGGGAGCTCCTGGCGCGGGCCGAGGGCGTGGCGCGCGAGCTGCGGCGGGAGGGGCTGGTGGCGCGCACCGTCCACATCAAGGTCCGCACCGGTGACTTCACCACCTGGACGCGCGCGCACACCCTTCCGGCGCCGACCGACCTCGCCGAGATCCTGCTCGGGGCGGCGCGCGACCTGTTCCGGGAGCGCATTCGCCTCGCTCACCAGGGTGTGCGCCTGATCGGAGTGGGCGTGAGCGGCATCGAGCCGGCCGGCGCACCGGCTCCCGGCACTCAGGGCGGGCTCTTCCCCGACCCGGCCGAGGAGCGGGCCCGCCGCGCCGCCCGCGCCGCCGACGCGGTCCGCGATCGCCTCGGGGACGCCGCCATCACGCGCGCGCGCCTGCTGCGGAAAGACGCCGGCGGGGCCGGCGGAGGAGGAAAGGCCGCCGGCGGCGGCGCCAGGCTCAGCGAAACGCCAGGCACCCCCAGACGAGGGCGCAGGTGACCAGGATGGACGCCAGGATGACGGCGGCGGCGGTCATGCGCCGGGCGGTCGCGGCTCTATCCTCCTCCCGCTCCCGGCACGCCAGAGGAACGCGCACAGAAGGCCCGCGACCAGGAACGCCCCGATCTCGCCGGCCGCCCCGCCGAAGAGCGGCGGCCGCGATTTCTCGACGACGCCAGCGGCGACGAGACCGGCGACCAGGACACCGGCGAGACCCTCGCCCGCGACCAGGCCTGAGGCGGCCAGGACACCCGGATCCCCACCGGGGGGGGCGGGGCTTCGGCCGATCCCGGCCGCTGCCGCAGCCGCCTCGCCTCGCGAGGACGCCCGCCTCTCCACGATCGCACGCACGCAGCCGCCGACATAGATGACGAGCATCGAGGACAGGGGCAGATAGACGCCGATGGCGAAGGCCAGGCCCGACACGCCGCACAGGATGGCCGACAGGGCGATGCCGACGCCAGTCAGCACGAGGCCCCACGGCAGCTCGCCCGCCAGCACCCCCTCGATGATGGTCTTCATGAGCGTCGCCTGCGGCGCCGGGACGTCCTTCGAACCAAACGTGTAGGCGCTGCCGAGGAGCATCACCGTGCCGGCGACCGCCCAGCAGGCGAAGGCAGCGCCGATGAGCTGGCCGAACTGCTGCCTCGCCGGCGTGGCGCCGACAAGGAACCCGGTCTTGAGGTCCTGCGAGATGTCGCCCGCCTTCGAGGCCGCGACGGCGACGATGGTGCCGACCGTCAGTACGGCGGCGCGGGCCCCGGGGTCGGTCCAACCCATGGCGGCGAAGACCGACGCCGTGCCGAGCAAAGTCACAAGGGCGATGCCGGAGGTCGGCTGCGAGGTGACGCCCACGATCCCGACGATGCGCGCCGCCACCGCCACGAACAGGAGCCCGAAGAGCCCGACGCCGGCGGCGCAGATCAGCCTCTGCGCCGGATCCATGGCGCCCGCGAACACGCCCGGAACAAGCGCCGCCGCCAGGACGACGAACAGGACGCCGCCGGCGACGAACGCGGGCGGCAGGTCGCGGTCGGTCGCGGGCAGTGGTCCGGCCGCTGCCCCGGCCCGACCGGCGGACTCCGCGCCGCCCGCCGGCCGCCGGACGAGCCCGCGCGAAACCGCCGCGAGCGCGCCGTACATCGTCGGCAGTCCCTTCATCACCGTGATGAGACCCGCCGTCGCGACCGCCCCGGCGCCGATGTAGCGCACATAGCGCGACCAGATCTGGGCGGTCGTCATGTCGGCGACGAGGAGTGTCCTCTCCGGGTAGAGGGGCGCGGTCAAAGCGCTCCCCAGCAGGGCGATCAGCGGGATGAGCGCCAGGGACGCGACCACGGAGCCCGCCACCAGGACGGCCGACTGGCGGTACCCCAGGATGAAGCCGACGGCCAGCAGGGCCGGGGCGACCTCGAGTGCCACCTCCGCCCTCGGCAGGACCGGCAGCGCCATGCCGATCTCGTTCGGGACCAGGGACAAGAGCGCGATGGCGATCTTCACCGCCGCCCCGAGGGCCATGCCGAGGAAGATCCAGCGGCCGTGGCTCCCCCCTTCGGTCGTGGCCCTCAGGACCTCGGCGCAGGCCCGCCCTTCCGGGTAGGGCAGCTCGGAGTCCGCCTCGACGATCAGCAGGCGGCGCAGGGGAATCATCGCCGCGAGGCCCAGGACCCCGCCCAGGAAGCAGAGCGCCACGACCTGGAGGTAGGGCGGCGCCTGCCCCCACAGGAAAAGCGCCGGAATGGTGAAGATCGCGCCGCTGGCGAGGGAGGTCGAGGCGGATCCGATCGTCTGCGACAGGTTCGCCTCGAGCAAGGTCGGCCGGGCGCGCATCAGCCGGAACAGCGCGACGGTCATGACGGCCGCCGGGATGGAGGCGGAAACGGTGAGCCCGACGCGCAGGCCGAGGTAGGCGTTGGCGGCGCCGAACACGAGACCCAGGAGCACACCGGTCACAACGGCGCGCGCCGTGAACTCGGCGATGGCCTCGGTAGGGCGGGGCATCCGTTCGGCTCCTCCGACTGGCGAACGTTAGCCCGGATCGCCCGGCCGCGGAGCGGCTATTTTTTGAGGAGAGGGGTCCCGGGTGCCCGTCCCGGGTGCTTACCTGGACTGCGCCCGGGCCATGCCGTTGACGACCAGGCGCTCGCTGACCCAGACGGTTGCGCCGTCGCGCTTCAGGCGGATGGCGTACGCCGGCGAAGGGTTGCCGACGTCGAACCGGTGCTGGCTCTCGTATCCGACGACCTCGCCGTACGGCTCGGTCTGGTGCTTCATGCGCAGCATGACTCCCGGCTCGTAATGGACCAGCTTCATCTTGATCGTCCCGTAGTTCATCACCACCAGGACGAGGACCATGATCGCGGCGAGGGCACCGCCGATCGGCGCCAGGTACCGCCGGTCGAAAAGGACATGGATCGCTTTCTTGCTGGGCGGCTGATAGGCGCGCCGCAGCATGTCATAGGCGCGCTTCAGCTCCTGGATGCGGGCCTGCTCCTCATCCGTCGGGTTCTCGGGGAACCTCTTGATGATGGTGAAGTAGGTCGTGTTGACCTCGTCCATCGAGACTCCCGGCCTGAGACCGAGTGTCTCGAGGTAGCGGTTCATGTGGCCGCTCGGCGCTTTGCTGCCCGGTGCCTTCGCAATCATGGCGTCACCATTTGGTCTGCACGAACGAGCCGCCCTCGATGATGATGTCGGTGTAGAAATCGATCCATGTGCCGGTGATGACCCCGTCCGACGACCCGTCCTTCCCGTAGGAGAACAGGCGGAAGCTGGAAGCGCCTCCGGTCGCGTAGGGCGTGTAGTAGATGTCGTTCCCCCAGCCGTCCTTGAGCGCGATCGAGCCGCTCGAAGGCCGGATCATGGCGGCGATGGCGCTCACCGACTGCAGGCCGCCGCCCGGCAGGCCGCTGGTGTCGCTCTGGTACCTGGTCAGGGCGTCGGCGATGCCCCGCAGGTTCGCGACGGTGCTTCCGAGCCGCGACACGTCGAAGGCATACCAGCAGGCCGACAGGGCGATGAGCGCAATGATGGAGATGCCTACGAGCACGATCAGCAGCTCGACTATCGAGAAGCCGGCCTCGCCGCGCCGCTCCGGATGGAGCGTGTGGTGCATGCTCACGTGTCCTCCCCCGTCAACGGTCCTGTCGCAGAAGCGGAGAGCAAGACCTGTTCCACGACATGAGCGAGGGGAGGCGAGGCGCCGGCCGCCCCGGTCGCTCGGGCGTCAGCGCCGTTGACGCTCCGGGAACGGCGCAACCAATGCGGGTTTCACGGCGGGCGGGTGCTCCGGCGCGGGCTCGAGGGCGCGCCGCGGCTCCAGATCCTGGTCACGCTTCGCCGACCGGCCGACTGACAGATTCCGTCAGCCCCGGCGGCCCCATCGACACGCAATGTCCACAGACTTCAAGGAGCCACGTCACGGGGCGTTCGGGGCCCTCAGCACCTTGACGGTCGTCTCGGACTTCTCCGGCTTGAGGCCGGGTGCTTTTGCCGGGAGCGTGACGGTGATCTTGTAATCGCCCTCCGGGACGAACTGCGACTGGTCGAGCTGCTGCGCATCGACGGTCGGGATGCGGTGCTTGACGTCGGCCTGCAGGTCCCAGACGACCCGGTTGAGGCCGGGGCGCCCGGACGACGAGAGCTCGCGGACGACCGTGCCGGCCGGGTCGGCGACGGCGATCTTGACGCCATCCGGATGGCCTTCGCGCAGCCAGTAGGTGATGGCGGCGCCCATCGGCGGGTTGGAGACGCGGAAGATGCCTGCTCCGCCGCCGTACCCACGGCTGGCGAACAGGCGCGGGCGCGCCGGCAGCGGCGGGAACACCGCCAGGGGCCGGTTGCGGACCTCCTGCGTGAGCCGGGCGATCGGCGTGACATCGTCGAGGACGTAGAGGCTGCGCCCGTGGGTCGCGACGACCAGGTCGCGCTCGCGCGGGTGGATCACCAGGTCGTCCACCGGGACCGACGGGAGCGATTTGCCGTTCATCCGCACCCAGTGGCGGCCACGATCGACGGTGACGTACAGGCCAAACTCCGTTCCGGCATACAGCGTCTGCCGGTCCAGGAACGCCTCGATGACCACCTCCGCCGGCTCATCCGGTGGCAGGTCTCCGGCGATGCTCTTCCAGGTGCGCCCGGCGTCCTCGGTCATCAGGACGATGGTGTGGTCGACGTCGCTCCGGTGGCCGTCGACGGTCATGTAGGCGGTGTCGGCGGCGTGCCGCGAGGCGGCGATCCGCGACACGTAGAGACCGCCGGCCTCTTTCGGAGTGACGTCCGTCCAGCTCTGGCCATCGTTCCTCGTCACGTGCACGCGGCCGTCGTCGGTCCCCGCCCAGAGCATCCCCTTCACGATGGGTGACTCCGCCAGCGACACGACGGTGCCATAAGTCTCGGCATCGGAGCCGACGGTCGCCGTCCTGGCCGGCTCGTTCCTCGACAGGTCGGGGCTGATGGCGAAGTACTTGTCCCCCCGATCCACGAGCTTGAACACCCGGTTGCCGCCCATGTAGAGAACGCCCGGGTCGTGCGGGGAGATGAAGTACGGCGCGTTCCAGTTGAATCGCAGGCGCTCCTCCCCTTCACGGGGCGACGGCGCGATGATCTTCAGCACGTTGGTGTCCAGCCGGATGCGCGCCAGCGCGCCGCCCTGGGCGGTGGCGTACACGAGGTCCGGGTCGGCCGGGTCGAACTGCACCGTGAAGCCGTCGCCGAAGAAGATCGGACGCCAGTCGTCGTTGAGGATGCCGTCGGCGAGCGGGTCCTCCGCCGGATCGAACGCCTCGGTCTTGAAGAGGCTCTCCGACGGCCCCATCCAGGAGCCGTTGTCCTGCAAGCCGCCGGCGACCCGGTACGGATCGGACCCGTCGACCGCGACGCGATAGAACTGACCGGCCGCGACGGTGTTGAGATAGTCCCAGCTCTTGGCCCGGTCGTGCGAGACGTACACGCCGCCGTCGTTTCCGACGATGATCTGGCTCGGGTCGAGGGGGTTGACCACGATGGCGTGAAAGTCGACGTGGACCTTCGGGCTGCCGGAGCGGCGGAACGTCCGGCCGCCGTCGTCCGAGATCGCCAGGTCCCAGCCGGGGAGATAGACCCGCTGGTCGTTCTCCGGGTCGACCGCCACGCGCGAGAAGTAGAACGGCCGGAAGTTGATCGGGCTGGTGCGGGTCCAGGTGTCGCCTCGATCCTCGCTCCGGAACAGGCCGCCGCTGATCGAGTAGTTGTCGAACGGCGTCCGGCCGCTCCCCCCGAAGTCGCTCTCGACCACGGCGTACAGGATGTCCGGGTTTTTCGGAAACAGGGCCATGCCGATCCTGCCGGTGCGCGGCGGCAGCCCATCGGTTCGCTTCTTCCAGGTCCGGCCGCCGTCGTCCGAGCGGAAGATGCCCCCTGTGTCGCCGTAGCCGGTGAACGACCAGGGGCTGCGGCGCCGCGAGTACATCGCGGCATAGACGGTGTCGGGGCGCTTCGGGTCGACGACGACGTCGCAGGCTCCCGTGCTGGCGTCCACCTTCAGGACCTGCTTCCAGGTCACACCGCCGTCGGTCGTCTTGTACACGCCGCGCTCCGGGTTCGGCCCCCACAGCCGCCCCAGGGCCGCGACGTAGGCGACGTCCGGGTCGCGCGGGTCGACCGCCAGGCGGGGGATGTCGCGCGTTTCGGCGAGACCGAGATGCTTAAAGGTACCCCCCGCGTCTGTCGATCGGTAAACACCACGCCCCCACGACGACGAGTTGCGGCCGTTCCCCTCTCCGGTGCCGACCCAGACGATCTTCCCCTTGCCGCGCTCGGCGCGGCTCTTCTCCTGATCAGCCTTCTCCTCCTCGGCCCAGCCGGGCCAGGACTCCGGCGCGTCGGCCACCGCGATGGCGCCAATCGACAGGTTCGGCTGATCGTCGAAGACGGGCGCGAACGTCACTCCGAGGTTCTCGGTCCTGAAGACACCACCGATGCCGAAGCCGACATAGAACGATGTCCGGCTTCCCGGCACGTAGGCCAGCGCCGCGACGCGTCCGCCCATGTTGGCCGGCCCGATGCTGCGGAAGGACAGCCCCTTCAGATCATCCGCGGTCAGAGGGCGATCGCCGGAGACGGCGGCCGACCCGGAGGCGGAGCGTCCCTTCTCGGCGCTCAGGCCGGCGCCCCCCGCCGCCGCGATCAAGATGGTGGAAAGTGCCAGGACGACGGCCAGGATCGATGGCGCAGGCGGGCAACGGTGCGGCATGGGGCCTCCCTCGGTTGTCTTTGTCCGAAGGCGGATTCTACCTTCAAGACGGCCGGGACGGTGAGGGCGCAGTCAGCGGGTGGAGCAGAAGACCGGCGCGACCTGAGCCTCGGGCGTCGCAGAGGCTCCCGGCGCTCCGGGCGTCGGCGTCTCGGGTACCTGATCCACCGGCCGCTGATCGCGCGGTTCGGTGTCGCGGGGCCCGCCCGCCCCGCGCGCGGGGAAGCGGTACGAGTAGCCCGCCAGGACGATGTACTCCGGGAACGTGGCGTCGCCCGGGTTGCCGGTGTAAGGGTTCGTGAGCCGGTTCTGCACCAGCCCGATGGGAACATACAGCGAGAAAGTACTCCGGCCCATGCTGTAGATGAAGCCCGGTTCGACGAAGGTCTCATAGCCGGGGCGCCGCCACCCGTGGCTGTCGCCGAACAGATCGTAGCGCGGCAGACCCTCGATGCGGAATCCGATGTTGAACGCGAAGCCGCTCTCCTTGACGGGGAAGACGGCTCCGGCGCGCACCAGGTAGCCGTCCGGGACCGAGTTCACCAGCAGATCGGCGAACGCCGGATTGGAGGACAACCCGAGACCAGCGATGATCGACGATGTGTCGTTGGTGTCCTTGGGGTTCGCCAGGTAAATGCCGTTCCCGAAGAAGGTGACGTGCTTGAGGGCCTTGTACCCCTGGAGCTCGAACACCACGCCCCAGCCGCCGTCGCCAGGTTGGATCGATTGATCGACCGCCTTCTCGGTCGCGTTGGTCCCGTTGAGGACGGGGTAGCTGTCGGTGACGGCCTCATCGCCGGTCGGCGCCTTGACTCCGAGCCCGGCCGAGACATTGGCGCGGGGGTGCTTCTCCGGATCCATGAGCCAGTAGCGCCCGCCGGCGATGATGTCGCCGAGACCGCTGGCGTTCTGTTCGCTCCGCGGCCCGAGGGGCGGCTGCGCCGGCAGCGGGATGGCCCAGGTGGCGTTGACGACCGGGATGCTGAAGGTGACGTCGAACCGGTCGGTGGCCGAGTACGTCGCCCCGATATCGTAGATCTGCTGCGTATTGATGACGTAGTTGTTGGTCGACTTCCGCTGATACTGGAACTTGACGCCGTTATAGTGGTCGTCGGCCTTGAGACCACGATAGTTGAAACTGATCTGCCATTCTTTCGCCTTGAAGGGGAGCGAGTCGGACGCGCCGAACACGGGCGCGTTGGTCCGTACGAGGACTCACCCCTGGGCGAAGGACTTGTGGGCGGGCAGAAAAGCGGCGGCCGCGACAAACGTCGCGCTGGCCAGCCCGGCTGTGAGGCTCTTGCGAAGGCGATGCATCAAGATGGCCTGGTCTCCGCCACCGGACACGAAAGGTCCGGGGCCGGCGGGAGGAGAGCAACTCCCGGGCCACCTGTCCGCCTGAGCGGCCCGACAGATGACGCCGGGTCACAAATGGTGGTGTTTCAAGAAGATAGCGTCGCAGAAACGGAACCGGGGCAAGATCAGTCAGTGCCAATTCGCGTCATTGATATGCACGCCCGCGTGAGGTCCTCGTAGAAGCCATGCATTACTCCAAGCATCGGCTGGCGCTGGCCAGTATCTTGACTCTTCTGCTGCCGGGAGCGCCGGCAGCACCGGCTCCCGGACCGCCACCCGCGACGGCGCCCGCCGGCGAGACGGCCCTCGTCACCCGGGTCATCGACGGGGACACCGTCGACGTGACGATTGGCGGGCGGCGCGAGCGCGTTCGGCTCCTCGGCATCGACGCGCCGGAGAGGCGCACCGAAGAGCGGCCCGCCGAACCCTTCGAGAAGGAGGCGACCGACTTCGCCCGCCGACTGGCCCGCGGCCGGCAGGTAACGCTCGCCACCGACCCTGGCCACGAGGACCGCGACCGGTACGGCCGTCTGCTGCGCTATGTCTACCTGCCCGATGGACGCTTCCTCAACCTCGAACTGGTCTGCCAGGGTTACGCGCGCGCCTACACCCGCTACCGGTTCACGCGCCAGAAGGAGTTCCGCGCCTGCGAGAAGGAAGCGCGCTCGCACGGTCGCGGCATGTGGGCCCCCCGGTAGGCGTAGCCCGCTTTGACATCCGTCGGCCCGGCGCGTACCATCCTGGGACGCGAAGCGGCGCCATGACGAAACAGATCGGCCGTCCGTCGCAATTCCACTGGATCGCAGCGGCGATCCTGGCGGGCATGATGATCCTGTCGGCGCTGCACGCCGCAGCGCCGCACCAACGCGGTCAGGGACCGTGCGTCGCCTGCCAGACTCTGACCGCGCCGGCGCTCCTGCCGCCGGCGGAAGCCCCCGGCCGCCCCCCGGAGCCGCAGCGACTCGATTCGGTTGTCCGTAGCGACGCCCCGCCCGATTCGTCCGCGCCAAGGCTGCGCCCCCTGCGCGCGCCTCCTCGGAAGTCGCTGGCCTGATTTAGCGACCTGTCGTTCAATCCGCGATCCCCCGGGTCTTCCATGGCCCGGATTTCCAGGCTTCGGGATCGCGAGTCCAGAGGAGAGAGGGATGAGATCGATTCGGATTGCCCTGGCCCTGTCCCTGGTGGCTGTCCTCATGCCCGCCGCGATTGTGGCCGCGCCGGCCGCAGCCCAGGAGGCCGGCCCGCCCGAGCGCCGCGAGGTCGATGAGCTCAAGGCCGAGGTGCGGGCCCTGCGCGACCAGGTGTCGGCGCTGCAACGGCAGCTCGACGCTCTCATGAAGGGCGAAGCGGCGGCGGCCCCAGCCGTGCCCCCGGCGGTCGCGACGACGCCGCTCGCGGCCCCCCCCGCCGCGCCGATGCCGGCCGCGGCGCCGACACCGCCGCCGGCGACCGGTCCCGCGCGCGCCCCGAGCCTCATGAATCCGGCCATCAGCGCCGTGTTCCAGTTGATCGGCAACACGGCGATCGGCGGCCGGGAGGACGCCGACGGCTTCGACCTGAGCGAGGCGGAGATCGCCTTCGAATCAACGGTCGATCCGTACGCCAAGATGAACCTCTACCTCTCCTTCCCCGCCGACGAGTCGCCGGAGATCGAGGAGGGATACGCCACGACCTTCGCCCTGCCCGCCTCGCTGCAGCTCAAAGGAGGGCGCTTCAAGAGCGCCTTCGGGAAGTGGAACGGCTTGCACACGCACGCCTTCCCGACCATCGAGCGCCCCGACGCGCTGGTGAACTTCTTCGGCGAGGAGAGCCTGGCGAACGACGGGCTGTCGCTCTCCTGGCTCATCCCGAATCCGGCCGGGGTTTACGTCGACTCGACGACCGAGGTCGGAACGGCCCGCGAGGGGACATCCTTCAACAGCGCCGCGCGCGCCCTCACCTGGACGGAGCACCTGGCGTTCTTCTTCAACGCCGGCGACAACGACACCGTGGAGATGGGAGCGACGGCGGCCGGCGGCCAGACCGGCCCGACCGAAACGCTCCTGGCGGATCTCGACGCGAACGGCCTCACCGGGACGCTCGTGCCCGACGAGCGGCTCCGGTCCGCCGTCTACGGAGTGGACGTCACCTGGAAATGGAAGCCGCTGCAGCAGAACACGTATCGATCGTTCCTGTGGCAGACCGAGGCGCTTTTGAGCCGCCGCCGGGCCCAGACGCTCGATCCCGCTCTTTTCCTGGACGAGACGACGATTGCGAGCGCCGGCGGATACAGCTATCTCGAAGGACAATGGACCAGGCGATGGAAGCTCGGCCTGCGCTACGACCTCTCCGGATTCCCCGACAGCGCGACGGACCGGGAGTGGGGCGCGGCCTATGTTGTGAAGTTCGTCCCGTCGGAGTTCCAGGAGCTGCGCTTCCAGGTGAAGTACACGCGCTTCAACGAGTCGGCGGCGCAGCGCTTCGGCGTGGACGAGGACGACACCCGGCTGCTCCTCGAATGGATCCCGGTCATCGGCGCCCACGGCGCCCACGAGTACTGAGGTGCGCCCATGAGACCGACTCGAGGCACCAGCCGAATTGCCAGGCGCGCGCCGGCCGCTCCCGCAGCCCTTGCGAATCTCGTCTCCTCGACCGCCTTTGGCGTCGTCGCGGTCGCCGCCGTCCTCGCGGCCATCGGCTTCCTGGCGGCCCGGGAGGCGCGCGCCGACTCCCGCGTCAAGGTCGTCGCGACGCTGCCGAACCTCGGCACGATCGCCACCGCCGTCGGCGTGGACCGGATCGACCTCACCGTCATCGCGTCGGGCGTGCAGGACGCCCACTTCGTCGACCCGAAGCCGTCCTGGATCGTCAAGCTGCGCGCCGCCGACGTGCTTCTGGTCAATGGGCTCGATCTGGAGATCGGGTGGGTGCCGCCGCTGGCGCAGGGGGCGCGCAACCAGAAAGTCCTGCCGGGCGGTCGCGGTTATGTCGACGCCTCGACCGGTGTCCGCGTCGTCGAAATCCCGGCGGTCCTCACGCGCGCCGAGGGCGACGTCCACCCCTACGGCAACCCGCACTACCTGGGCGACCCGCTCAACGCGGAGATCGTCGCCGGGACGATCGCCGAGGCGCTGAAGCGGGCCGACCCGGAGGGCGCCGATCTCTACGAGCAGAACCGCCGGGCGTTCGTCGCCCGCCTGCATGAGGCGGTGTTCGGCAGGGATCTCGTCGGCCTGGCGGGCGGATCGAAGCTGGCGCGCGAGGCGGCCGCCGGGACCCTCGACGAATTCCTCGACGGCACGTCGATCGGCGGGGCGCCGCTCCGGACGCGGCTGGGCGGCTGGCTCGGCAAGATGGCGCCGGCGCGCGGCCGGCCGATCGTCACCTACCACAAGGACTTCTCCTATTTCGCGGCGCGCTTCGGGATCGTTGTCGTGGATTACGTCGAGCCCAAGCCCGGGATCCCGCCGTCCGCCAGGCACCTCGACGAGCTGACCGGGCGGCTGAAGCGCGGCGACGTCCGGGTCATTGTCACGCGGCCCTACGTCGAGCACCGCTCGACCGACGCCCTGGCGGAGAAGACCGGCGTGAAGGTGCTGACCCTGCCGCTCGAGGTCGGCGGCGATCCCCAGGCGACCGATTACTTCCGGCTGTTCGATCTGGCGACCGGGAAGCTCGCGGCGGCGCTCGGGGCGGCCGCCTCGCCGCAGGCACCCGGCGCCGCCGGCGGGGCGGCGCGCTGATGACGCAGCAGCTCAACGTCCTCTTCCTGCCGTTCCTGGCCTGTCTCATCCTGACCGGAATCCACGTCTACCTCGGCATCCACGTCATCAGCCGCAAGGTGATCTTCGTGGACATCGCCCTGGCCCAGATCGCCGCGCTCGGTGCGACGGTGGCGTTCCTTCTGGGATACGACCCGCGCACGGAAGGGTCGTACTGGTTCTCGCTCGGGTTCGCCGTCCTGGCGGCGGTCGTGTTCTCCCTGACCCGCACGCGCCGCGAGCGGGTGCCGCAGGAGGCGGTGATCGGCATCACCTACGCCATCGCGTCCGCCGCCGCGATCCTGCTGGCCGACATCTCGCCGCACGGGGCCGAGCACCTGCACGATCTGCTCGCCGGCAGCATCGTCTGGGTGACGCCGGCGCAGATCGCCAAGACGGCCGTCCTGTACTCGCTCCTGGGCCTGTTCCACATCGTCTTCCGGAAGCGCTTCCTGCAGATCTCGCTCCGCCCCGAGGAGGCGTACGCCGAGGGGGTCAACGTCCGCTTCTGGGACTTCCTGTTCTATCTGTCTTTCGGAGTCGTCATCACCTCGTCGGTGCAGATCGCCGGGGTGCTGCTGGTCTTCTGCTACCTCGTGGCGCCGTCGATCTTCGCCGTCATGTTCTTCGACGAGCTGCGGCCCCGGCTGCTGACGGGCTGGGCCATGGCGACCCTCGTGAGCGCGGTCGGGCTGTACTTCTCCTACGACCGGCCGTCGGGACCCACGATCATGGTCGGATTCGCCGTGGCGCTCCTGATCGGCGGGATGATGCGCACTCTGCTGAAAGCGGCGCGGCCGGCCCAGGCCCTCGCCGCGACCGCGGTGCTGATCGCCGTCCTTGCCGGTGCCGGCTTCGCCCTCGAGCGCTACCGGCACCCGGGTGGCTTTCCGGCGAGCGCCGCGCCCTCCGGGGCCGCGGTCCCCTCCACCGCCGGCGAGCCCGAGCACCACGTCGGAGAGGGAGTGGACGCCCTGCGGGACGCGCTCCGGGACACCCACGCCAATGTGCGCGCCCGCGCCATCGCGGACCTCGAGAAGAGCGGCGACCCGCGCGTCCTGCACGATCTGTCGGACGCTCTCCACGACCAGGACGCCGGCGTGCGCGAGGCGGCCGCTGTCGCGCTCGGCCGGATGCGGAACCGCTCCGCCCTGCCACCGCTCAAACAGCATCTCGCGAACGAGGACGAGGACACCTGGGTCCGCCTGCGCCTGGCCCAGAGCGTCGTCGCCCTCGGCGACTCCGACGGCATCCCGTTCCTTCTGGATCTCGCCGCGTCGGGAGAAGGCGCCCTGACCCGGCTGGAGGCGCTCATTACCCTGTCGCGCATAGCGGGGATGGATGGCCCCGCGCTCGACGACCCCGCGGGCCAGGCGGCGCAGGCGCGCCTCCGGGCGCTGCGCGCCTGGTGGGCTGCCGGCGGCGATCGCCTGCGGTTCGACGCCAGGAACGGCAAGTTTCGATGATGGACTACGATCGGACGGCCACATGACCGCCGTCCTGGAGGAGGGTCGCATGCGTCTCTGGGTTGTCGTGTCCACCTGTCTTTTCGCCTGCTCTTTGCTGGTCACCCCCGCCCCTTCGGATCAGCTGCCCGGAAAGGCCAAAGAAGGGGAACCTTGCGGTACCATCCGCGGCATTCCGTGCGAGGACGGTCTCTGGTGCGACCCGCGACCGGGCGCCTGCCGCGGCGCCGACCTGGACGGGAAGTGCATTAAGGTTCCCGAGATCTGCACCCAGGAGTACGCGCCGGTCTGCGGCTGCGACGGCAAGACCTACGGCAACAACTGCGAGCGCAGGGCGGCCAAGGTCGCCAAGGACCACGAGGGCGAGTGCCGGAAGAAATAGGGAGGCGATGATCATGGGCACGATGGATGTCATCCTGAAGCGCTTCGAAGCGCCCGACGAGGTGCGGGAGATGGAGAAGGGACGCTTCGAAATCGTCCGGATCGGCGGCCTGACGATTGGGCGCGCGACCTATCAGCCCGGCTGGCGCTGGTCGGAGCACGTCGGGCCGTCCCTCGGGGCCGCGCGCTGCACTGTGGAGCACGTCGGACTTGTTCTGGCGGGCGCCGCGACCGCCGCCTTCGACGACGGCCGAGTCATCGAGCTCCGCGAAGGATCGTTGTTCTACATCCCGGCCACGCCGCACGACAGCTGGGTCATCGGCGACGCTCCCTACGTCTCCCTCCACATCGCGGGCGCCGAGCACTATGGCCGGTAGCGACCCGGGACGACGCTGCTGACGTATCATGGCCCCCATCCGCGAGGAGGGCCCATGGCCGCATTCACCCTGAACGTCAACGGCCGGCAGCGTGAAGTGGACGTCGCGCCCGACACACCGCTCCTGTGGGTGCTGCGTGACACGCTCGGCCTCACTGGCACCAAGTTCGGCTGCGGCCAGTCGCTGTGCGGCGCCTGCACCGTGCACCTCGACGGCGAGCCAATCCGCTCCTGCGTCACCCCAGTGTCGCAGGCGGCGCGCGGCCGGATCATCACCATCGAAGGACTCTCGGCCGACCGCAGCCACCCGATCCAGAAGGCCTGGATCGCGGAGGACGTGCCGCAGTGCGGCTACTGCCAGGCGGGGATGATCATGTCGGCGGCGGCGCTCCTCGTGAAGAAGCCGCGGCCCCAGGAGAAGGACATCGACGAGGCCCTCGGGGGGCACATCTGCCGCTGCGGCACCTATCAGCGCATCCGCCGCGCCATCCACGTCGCAGCCGGCTCGGCTTCGGAGGATCGGCGCAAGCCGCGGGCGGCGCGGCCGGGAGGCGAGGCGCCCGGGCAGCCCGGGCCGGGAGGCGGCCGATGAGGGACTTCGTCCTCGTCAGCCGGCGCCGGTTCCTCACGGTGGCGCCCGCCGCCGGGGCGGGCCTGGTGATCGGCTTCCGTATGTTCGACGGGCGGGGCGCTGGCGCCGGCACGGCGCCGCCAGACGCCGAGGCGCGCCTGGCGCCAAACGTCTTCCTCCAAATCGACGCCGACGGCATGGTGACCCTGTGGACGACCAAGTCCGAGATGGGGCAGGGTGTGCGCACGGCGCTCCCGATGATCCTGGCCGAAGAAATCGGCGCCGACTTCTCGAAGGTCAAGATCGAGCAGGCCTGGCTCGACAAGCGCTTCCCGAGCCTCGACACCGGCGGCAGCAGCAGCGTCCGCACATCGTGGGACACGCTGCGCAAGGCGGGCGCCACCGCGCGCGCCATGCTGATCGACGCCGCGGCGCGCCGATGGAATGTCGATCCGTCGGCCTGCGCCGCGGAGAAGGGCGAGGTGCTCCATCCCGTCAGCGGGCGCCGCGCCTCCTTCGGCGGTCTCGTCGCCGAGGCGGCGAAGCTCGAGATCCCGAGCGACCCGCCGCTCAAGGACCCGAAGGCGTTCACCCTGCTCGGCCGTGCCGTGCCGCGCACCGACACCCCCTCCAAGGTGGACGGGAGCGCCGTCTACGGCATCGATGTCCGCCGGCCCGGCATGCTGTACGCCGCCGTGGCGCTAGCGCCGTCATTCGGCGCGCAGCCCACCGGGTCGTTCGACGGCGCCAAAGCGAAGCAGGTGCCGGGCGTCCGAAGCGTGGTGCCGTTCCGGCGCGGCGTGGCGGTCGTCGCCGACAGCACCTGGGCGGCGTTCAAGGGACGGGACGCCCTCACCGTGAACTGGAAGGAGGACAAGACGGCGCCGGAGGACAGCGCCTCGTTGCGGGCCCGCTGCCAGGCGCTCGTGAACAAGCCGGGCAAGGCGCTGAGAAGCGACGGCGACGTCGCGGGAGCGCTGGCGACGGCGGCGAGGCGGGTCGAGGCGGTGTACGAGCTGCCGTTCCAGGCGCACGCCGCCATGGAGCCGGTCAACGCCACGGCGCACGTCACCAAGGACCGCTGCGAGATCTGGGCCCCGACCCAGATTCCCTCGTGGGCCTGGGGGCAGCTCAAAGAGGTGCTGGGCCTGCCGGGCGAGGCGATCCGGATCAACGTGACCCTCCTTGGCGGCGGCTTCGGCCGGCGCATCAATCCCGACTTCATCATCGACGCGGCCGAGATCTCCAAGGCGGCCGGGTCGCCCGTGCAGATGGTCTGGTCCAGGGAGCAGGACTTGCGGCACGACTACTACCGGCCGTACAGCCTCCACCGCCTGGAAGGAGGCCTGGACGCGGCAGGACGGCCGGTCGCCTGGAGCCACCGCTTCGTCTCCACGTCCATCAGCGCGTTCTACGACCCCGCCACCAAGGAGCCGGAGTCGGACGAGCTGGGCGGCGCCGCCGACGTGCCGTTCGCCATTCCGAACGTGCGCGTGGAGTACAGCCCCGCGGACTCGCGCGTGCCACGCGGCTGGTGGCGATCGGTGGAAAGCTCGTTCAACGCCTTCGCGGTCGAGTCGTTCCTCGACGAGATGGCGGCGGCCGCCGGCAAGGACCCGCTCCGCCTGCGGCAGGACCTGCTGCGCGAGCCGCGCCGCATCCCCTACCCGATGCCGGACGTCTTCCAGGACACGGCGCGCCTCAAGGGCGTCATCGATCTCGTCGCCGAAAAGACCCCCTGGGGCGCGCCCCTCGGGAAGGGGCAGGGGCGCGGCCTTGCGGCGCACTACTCGTTCCGCAGCTACTGCGCCATGGCCGCGGAAGTCGAGGTGGGCCCCGAGGGCGCCCTGCGGGTCAACCGGATCGTCGCGGCCATCGACTGCGGCTTCGTGGTCAATCCGGGCATCGTCGCGGCCCAGATGGAAGGCGCCGTCGTCTTCGGCCTGACCGCGGCGCTCAAATCGGAGATCACGATCGACCAGGGGCACGTAGAGCAGAGCAACTTCCACGATTACGAGATGCTGCGCATCGACGAGATGCCGCAGGTCGAGACCTACATCGTGCCGAGCGCGGCGCCGCCGACCGGCGTCGGCGAGCCGGGCGTGCCGGTCGTCGCACCGGCGGTGTTCAACGCGATCTTCGCCGCGACCGGCCGGCGGATCCGCCGCCTGCCACCGGCGCCCGGTGATCTGATGCAGAGGGGTTGAGGTGCCGCGCCCCAAGCAGGCCGAGGGGCGCAAGCACCGGCGCATCGAGGTGCATTACGTCGAGGTGAGCTACGCCGCGGCGGGACAGACTTTGAAGATCGGATTCTCCGGCAACCTGTCGGGGCACGGCATGATGATCAGGACGCCGCGCGTCCTCCCCCCCGGGACACTCCTGAAGATCGAGCTGCGGTTCCCGCAGCGGAGCCTGACCGTGAGCGGGCGTGTCGTCTGGGCGCGCGAGGGGCCGGCGCAATGGCTCGCGTCCGGACGGGTCGGGATGGGGGTCAAGTTCGTCGATCCGCCGCCCGATCTGGCCGACCTCGTCAAGGGCGCCGCGTCGGGCCCTGAAGCGGGGCGGGGGGACAGGAAAAGCTGACTACGGGCAGGGGAAGAGATTCGGTCGCGGCATGGAGCTCGCGCCGTCCCACCAGAACCCGAGCATCCCTTCGACCCCGTCCTTGACGCCTGTCATGTAGTAGAAGAACCCTGCATCCGGGATCGGGATCGTGGTGTCGATGAACGTCGGCGACGCCAGTCCGCTCGCGAAGCACGTGCCGTAGTAGATGGGGGAGACGAGCGACAGATCGCCCCGGTAGACGTTGTACGTCATGGCGGTCGAGATCGCGCTCGCGGTGAACGTCTGCTCGTCGGTCCCAGCCGTGAGATCCGGGATCGGCTTGATCATCAGATCAGCGGCCGCTTTCGCGTCGACCTTGCCGTGGCCCCAGTCGCTGTTCGGGACGGGGCCGGTGAAGCCGTCGGAACGCCCCGTCTGGGTGGCGAGGGTGCGCAGGTCGATGGCGTCCAGTCCCGGATTCAGGCCCAGGAGCTGCGCGAAGATCCCGGCGACGTGGGGTGCGGAGAAGCTCGTCCCGACTAGCGCCCAATGCATGCCGTCCTCCGCGATGACGGCTGGGTTGACGGAAGGCGCGGCGTCCTGCGACAGGGCCGACAGGCTGGTCCAGCCGGGGGCGGCGATTTCCGGCTTCTGCCGGCCGTCCCGCGTCGGCCCGGGGCTCGAGAAATACGCCAGTGACCCGATGGCCGGCGGCTGGCTGATCGGTGGCGGCAGCAGATACTGGTAGGAGTTGCCGTCCACGCTGAGCCAGCTCTGCCGCGTGACGTACGCCGCGACCGTGGTGACGTTCAAGGCGGTGCCGGGGACCGAGAGGAGCCGCGTGTTGTCGGGCGCCGTCCAGGACGCTTCTTCCCCCGAGGGTCCGACGAACGTGGAGATCCAGATCCAGGCATCATAGGTCCCCCCGGCGGTGATGCTGTCGCCGCGGACCCTGAAGGTCCAGGTGCCGCGGCAGGGAGGGCTGCCCAGCTGATCATCGACCTCCAGGTCGAAGAAGCGCGCACCATTGGGCGCCGGCGAGGCGCCGTCGTCGATGATCATCGTCCCGCTGTTGCTGTCGAGATACTTGAACCCCTGGCCGGTCGAGGCGCTGAGGGTGGTGGCGGCCCCGCCGCACGGCGCCGTCGTCGGGTCGACGATCGACACCGTGAGGGAGTCGCCCCCGCTGTACCAGACCTCCCAGGCCATGACGTCGTTGAAGATGCCCGGCAGCGCGGTGTACTGGGGAATCGTGAATGTGTGGTTGTTCGTCCCGCCGGTCGCGACCGTGCCGCGGATGTGGATGGGGCGGCCGCGATCGTTGCCGGCCGACTTGACGACCGCCTTGCCGGGGACGCCGGGACCGACCAGGGAGTCGATGGTCATCTCGTCGAGATCCGATCCGTCGTGGCCGCCCAGCTGGGAGCCGACGCTCAGGTTGACGACGTACGGCTTCCCCAGCTCGGCCGCCTTGGTGTCGATGAAGTCGAGCCCCGCGCCGATGTCCTGACACTGCGGGAAGCAGCTCCTCGGATCGGGCGGCTCCGCGAAAATCTTCACGACGATGATGTCGGCCTCTGGGGCCATGCCGACGTAGCGCTCCGCCGGCCAGCCGTTGCCGGTGCCGCGGCCGCTGCCGGCGGCGACGCCGATGGTGTTGGTGCCGTGGCCGTCGGCGTCCGGGGCGGTGATCGCCGGTCCGCCGGTGAGGGCCGCGTTGATGTCGGCCTCGGTGTAGAGGCAGCCGAAGTCGAAGGGCGGCGATGGAGGCGTCCCGACGCACGCGTCGTCCTGGCTCCAGATGTACTTGATCCGCGTCGTGCCGTCCGGTTTGCGGAAATCCTGGTGGCGCCAGTCGATGCCGGTGTCGATCGATCCGACGATGACACCCTGGCCCCGGGCGGCATATGTGGTCGCCATCTCGGTGGAGCGGACATTGACGCGGCTCATGTCGAGCTCCAGCTCGGGTCTGCGCACCGCCTGCATCGCCTCCACCCCCTGGAGCGCGGCGACCTCCTTGAGTCGGTGCACCGGTACGACCGCCGAGGCGAACCCCTCCATGCGGCCATAGGTCTTGATCCCCAGCCTCTCGATCGCCTGCCGGGCCTGCGCGTCGAGGCGCAGGCGGACGCGCACCGTGGGCTGGGCGGCATCGGCGTCCACCGCCAGGAAGCGGCGGTAGTGCCGCATCTCTTCTCGCAACACGGTGCCGTGGCGGGCCCCTTTCTCGATGGCCGCCAGGGAGCCGCGCATCATGCGGGTCAGGAAAGGGTCGACGAACGATTTCTTGCGCTCCGGCCGGCCGAGGGAGGGGGTCATCATGAGCAGCCCCAGGATGATGGCGGAGGCACGGACGGTCGATCGGAGGCGGTACATTCAACACTCCAGTCCGTGACGGGGCACGGGGCGATTGATAGTCACGACCGAGCGGACAGGCCCCCCGGGACAGGGGCCACTCCACCGGAAACCCATTCGGCTCTCTATCAGTACGACGGAAACGGGTCCTTTTCAAGCGGGAAATGGCCGCCCGAGGGCTGCCGCGATGACATTTCCGGTGCCGGTGGGTGCCGGAAGACCAGCCCCGATGACCCTTTCGTTGTCGTCTCGGGCGGCCTCACGACCAGCGCGGCGGGCGCTTCTCGAGGAACGCCGCCAGCCCTTCCTGTCCTTCCGGGGAGACGCGCACGCGCGCAATGGTGCGGACGGTCGAGTCGATCGCCCGGTTGCGCGGGACCGACACCCCCTTGCGGATCAGCTCCTTGGCGATGGCCACCGCCTTCGGGCCGCATTTGAGGATCTCCTGCGCGATAGCCCCCACCCGGCTGTCGAGGAGATCCGGCTTCACCACCTCGTGGACCAGGCCGATCCGCAGCGCCTCGCCGGCATCGAAGCGCTCCCCGGTCAGAAAATAGCGACGGGCGGCGCGGGCGCCAATCTTCGGCAGGACGAAGGTCGAGATGTTCGCCGGGACGATGCCCAACCGCACCTCGGTGAAGCCGAACTGGGTCCCCTCC
>Ga0247727_10004601_pt1 | contig 29040 bp, 26 predicted proteins | sample WisWelCaveWW1625_FD_202498 | JGI IMG/M metagenome (GOLD analysis project Ga0247727, IMG submission 202498) | Biofilm microbial communities from Wishing Well Cave, Virginia, United States - WW16-25 | ecosystem: Environmental > Aquatic > Deep subsurface > Groundwater > Cave microbial mat | place...
CTCTCCCACTCTGTCCACGTTCCACCACAGACCCTCTCCGCCACGCACGCGCCTCCAGTGTTCCGAAAATGCGTCCCCAGAACGCCTTGCTCGCCTACGCCTTACGTCGATCTGCGGAACAGCTGGGAGGCAGGTGCCCCGCTGGCTCAAATCATCATGTATCCTTAGACTCGTGGGCACCCTCCTTCGACTCGCCGGCGCCGGCAGCTTCGTCGCGATGCTCTTCCTCCCCGGCCTCGAAGGCTGCGGCGTCACTCGCACCGAGTACCAGCTCGCCGCCGAGCGGCGCGAAACGAATGCGTCGCTGGGATTCGTCGGCGCGCTCTTGCTGAGCGCCTTCGCCGCCGTCGGCGCGTTCAAGAAGCGGCCGAACGTCGTCGAGGAGAGCATCGTCATCCTCGGCGCGATGGCGGCGATCGCGGGGACGATCTGGCTCGTCAGCGAGGCGCGGAAGATGGGCGCGAACATCCTCTGGCCGATCTGGGCGCAGATCGCCGGCGCGGCGCTGATGATCGTCGGCAGCATGCTGCGAATGCGCCGCCGTCCGAAGGAGGAGTAGCGTGCGGTTCGCGCGGGTGCTCATGGTGCTTGGCGGACTCGGTCTCGCCGCCGGCGCCTTCGTGCCGACCTACCGGAACCAGGAAGAGCAGAGGAAGTTCGTCAATGGCGTTCTGACGATCCGTTCGGGTCAGTCGGTGTTCGAGTCGCCGTGGGAGCTCTGCGCCGGCGGAGTATGGTGGTTCTCGTGGATGGTGCTGCTCCCGCACCTTTTCGGGCTCTCGGTTGCGTGGTTCCACGCGTTCGACGTTCACGCCCGTCGGCTCCACGGCCTCTATCGCGCCGCGTCGGGACTCGCGATGCTTCCGATCTTCATCACGGCGCTTGCGGTCACCTTCGCCGGCATAGCGAATTTCATGATGGAAAATTGGCTCTATGCGACCGGTATCGCGGTCGCGGCCGTGGCCGCATGGTTCTTCTTCTTGGCGAGTGTGCGCGCGCTGTCGCGGTCGGAGCTCGATCGCCACGCGCCGCTTCTGCGGCTGCTCCTCTACCAGGGCATTCTGACCGTGCTCTACTCCGGCCTGCTCCTGGCGATCGCGTCGAAGAACGGCGGGCCCGGCCCGGCAATCGACGTCGGTCTGTGCGCCGTCGCGATGCTCCTCGTCGGCACGCATCTGGCAGCGCGCGAGGTGCGGAAGGCTCTGATGACTCTTATTGCCGCTTGATGACGGTTCCCGTCGCGCCAACCGCCCAGGCCGTCGTGGCGCTCAGCGCCTTCACGTCGTAAAGGTCGTTCGTCGTCCCGCTCGTCTCGCTCGCCCACGTCGTTCCGCCATCGGTCGTCCGCAGGACCGTGCCGCCCTTCCCGACCACCCAGCCGTTCGAGGCGTCCGCGAACGAGACGCCCCACAGGTTCTGCGTCGTGCCCGACGTCTGCGTCGTCCACGTCGAGCCGCCGTTGGCTGTCTTGATGATCTTGCCGCCGTCGGCGACCGCCCAGCCGATGCTCGCGTCCACGAAGAAAACCGCGCGGTACTGGCCCGACGGCGCCGACGTCGCGTTCCAGCTGCTCCCGTCGGTCGTCTTGTGGATGGTGTCGCCCGCCGCGAAGCCCAGCGTCGGCGAGACCATCTGGATGTCGTAGAGCGCGTTCCACGACATGAGGATCGAGTCGGTGTTCGTGGCGCCCGAGATCGTGAAGATGTCGCTGTCGGTGTGCGATGACGAGCCGATCGACGCGGCGCGCGCGTTCGTGCCATTCCAGCCGCTGATGCCCCAGATCTGGAAGTTCGTCGCCATCACCAGGCGCGTCCACGTCGAGCCGCTGTTGGAGGTCACGAAGCAGGCCGAAAGCGAGTTCGCGCCGTACGACGGGCTGGGCGCCTGCAGCGGGCCGGCGGAGCTCATCCAGACCGTGTTCTCGTCCACCATGCGCACGCAGAGCAGGTGGTAGGTGCCCCACGTGGGCGGCGGCGAAAGGATGTGCGCGGACCCTTCCGCGGTGTTCGTCGTCGCGGAGTAGAAGCCGCTCGTGGCCGGCGCCCACGTCGCGCCGCCGTCGGTCGTCTTCAGGATCGTCTGCGTCATGCCGACGATGAAGCCGGTCGAGTTCTTGAAGTCGAGGCCGTAGAGCGTCTGCGTGGTGCCGACGGCGACCGTGCTCCAGCCCGCGCCGCCGGCGGCGTTGATCGTGATCGAAAGCGCCTGCGTGTCGGACTGCGTGCCGTCGGAGGCCTGGACGGTGAAAGCCGAGGTGCCCGGCGTCGTCGGCGTGCCGGAGATCGTCGAGCCGGAGAGCGAGAGCCCCGCGGGCAGGGTGCCCGACGCGAGGCTCCAGGTGTAGGGCGGCGCGCCGCCGGTCGCCGCCAGCGTCCCCGAGTAGGAGACGCCGACGGTGCCGGACGGCATCGACGTCGTCGTGACCGTGAGCGTCGACCCAGCGGCCGCGATCGTGATCGAGAGGGGCTGCGTGCCGGACTGCGAGCCGTCGCTCGCCTGCACCGTGAAGTTCGAGGTGCCGGGGGTCGTCGGCGTGCCGGAGATTGTCGAGCCGGCAAGCGAGAGCCCGGCTGGCAGCGCGCCGGCTGTCAGGCTCCAGGTGTAGGGCGGGGCGCCGCCGGTCGCCGCGAGCGTCGCGCTGTAGGCGACGCCGACCGTGCCGCCGGGAAGAGAGGCGGTGGAAACGGTGAGGCTCGGCGGTGGGGGTGGCGGGCTCGTGGTGCCGCCGCCTCCGGAAGAGCCTCCGCCACGCGAGCAGGCGAGGAGAGAGAGGGAAAGAGGGAGAGAGAGAACGAGGGAAACCGGAAGAGATAGCTTCTTCATGAGGGCACCTGCGGCAAACGGTGTGCCCGCGAAACAAGCGAAAGATGGCGAATTGGCGTAAACGCAGGTTTACGGTGGAAACGGGCTGGTGCCAGCGAACGATGACACTAGAATGTGCGGCCCATGTTCAAGGACGAACTGACAGTCCGCGTCAAAGGCGGCAACGGCGGCCACGGCGTCGTCGCCTTCATCCGCGAGCCGCGGAAGCCCAAGGGCGGCCCCGCCGGCGGCGATGGCGGCAAGGGCGGCGATGTCATCATCGAAGCGGACGAGAACTACAACACGCTCTACCACCTCACCCACAACCTGAAATGGGCGGCGCAGAGCGGCGAGCAGGGCGGCGGCATGAACTGCTCCGGCAAGGGCGGGCGCGACCTCGTCCTGAGAGTCCCGGTCGGGACGATCATCCGCGACGTCGAGAAGCGCGCGGTGCTCAAGGACCTCGAGAAGCACGGCGAGCGGATCATCCTCTGCCGCGGCGGCAAGGGGGGCAAGGGGAACCAGCACTTCGCGACGCCGACGCGCCAGGTGCCGCGGATCCAGACCGACGGCCAGTTCGGCGAGGAGCGCCATGTCCGCTTCGAGCTCAAGCTGGTCGCCGACGTGGGGCTCGTCGGCATGCCAAACGCCGGCAAGTCGACGCTGCTCTCTCGTCTCTCCGCCGCGCGGCCGAAGATCGCGAACTACCCGTTCACGACGATCATTCCGAATCTCGGGTTCCTCAAGCTCGACGATGCCACCAGCTGCGTGATCGCCGACCTGCCGGGGCTCATCGAGGGCGCGCACCAGGGCAAGGGGCTCGGCGACCAGTTTCTGCGCCACACGGAGCGCACGCGGATCATTGTCCATCTCGTCGATGTGTCGCCCGAAGCGCTCAAGCCGCCGGCGGAGGCGTACGCGCTGATCCGGACGGAGCTGGAGAGCTACTCGAAGACACTGGGGACGAAGCCGGAGATCGTCATCGCCACCAAGTGCGACCTGACGGGGGCGAAGAAGGGGACGAAGGAGCTCCAGAAGGCGTGTGGATCGAAGCCGCTCGAGGTCAGCGCGGTGACGGGGAAGGGGCTGAAGGAGCTGGTCCAGGCGATCTTCGCCCGGCTGGCGGACCGGGGATAGGAATGCCCCAGGAGGACTTCGAATGAGAAACGCCGCCTTGTGGCTCCTGATCTTCCTGTCGTCCCCGACCGCGCAAGAACCGGACCGGAACGCCCTCAAGAAGAAACTGCTCGACGTGCGCCGCCAGTCTTCCGAGCTCGAAAGAAAGGCCGAGGCCGATCCCAAGCTGTACAAGGATCCGGAGTTCCTCAAGACGATGAAGACGCTCGATGAGGAATACGCTCGTGTCGCGAAGGAACTTGGCAGTTCCCGCATGCCGCAGGCGGAATGGGAGATCCTCAGCCCCAAGTACGACGACGTCAACCGCCGGATCGCCGAGCTCGACGCCCGGATGGAGGCGGATTCCAAGGTCCGGGAGGATCCCGAGACCCTGGCGGCCCTGAAGAAGCTCCATGCGGAACGGGGTGAGATTCTGTGGGAGATCCACCTCTCTCCGCTCCCAGAGACCCAACGGGAATCGCTGATGAAACGGCTGGCCGAGGTCTACGGCAAGATCCTCGCCGCGTCGAAGAAGATCGACGAAAACCCCGCTCTCCTCAAGGACGAGGCCTTCGAGAAAGGCCGACACCTGCTCTTCGATGAGGAGGACAACCTCCTGGCCTTGCTGGCCAGCGCGTACATGGACGACCGCGACTCCGTCACGCAGGATGCCCTTAAGAAGCACGCCCCCCAGCTGTTCGAGGAAGCCGGCAAAGGCACAGCCCATAGCGTGCTGAAGAATCTCGGGATAGCCGAGTGGGATTTCCGCTCGAACGACCGCGACGGCAATCGGGCGAGTGACTATTGGGTCGGTGACGTGAACGGGCTCCAGAACATCTGCCCAATGAAGTCGGAAGGCAAGGGTTGCCAGGAGCCCCATTGGGCGATCAAGCTGCTGTCGCCATCGGCAGTCGCGCTCGCCGATCTGTCACCCCTCAAGGACGTGCCGCTCGCCACCCCTCCGCCCGAGAAGCCCGCGCCCCACTGGGGATACCACTTTGCGGCGCTGGCGTCGTACGAAATCAAAGGCGGAGAGTGGAAGAAGTACGACGACGGCTCGCACCGCAACCCGAATCGTTTCGGCTTCTGCGCCATGCCCGCCGTATATGGCAAGGTCACGCGCTTCACCCTCATCATCGACGAGGGCGGTACTGTCTTCAGGAAGGACACTGGCGGCAAGCGGCCCGACGGTTTCCCGCTCGATCTGGTCAAGGACGGCTGGATCAAGGACTGAGCGCGTGCGGGTCGGAAGGAAGGTGTGAAGTCTCGGGAAGGCGTCAATATCAGCGTGCTCTTGCGGTTCGGTCCGGAGACGTCGCCGGGAATCAAGGGCCCGTCAGCTTCGCCGCCCCTGGGCCGCCGGCGGGATCGATGTCCAGCGACCGGCAGCAGACTCGCAGGATGACCTTGTCATCGTCATCCTCGAACAGGACTTCGATGCCATCCGCATGCTTCTTCAGGAAGCCCGAGTCGACCTGGGCGTTGACGCTTCCGTTTTCCTCGACCTGCGTCACGCCCGCGAAGTGCAGGGTGTAGGTCTCCTCCCGCCAATCGGCGAATGTCAGGACGAGCGTCCTGTCCGGGCGGAGGACGTACGACGTGATCGTGCCGTCCGCGAACATCAGGTCGCTGAGCTTCACGGGTCTTCGAGCCGCGCGATCACGCGGGCGGCTTCCGCATCGTCGATGACCACGAACTCCCGCGACTGCTCCTCGTACGCCAGCACCTCGGCCTCGGCGATGTCGAACCACCACGCGTGGAGCCGCAGCCGCCCGGCCGCCAACCGGCCGCGCACCGCGGGATAGGTGCGCAGGTGGTCAACCTGCTGCAGCACGTTGAGCTGGGAGACATGGTTGTGCAGCGAGAGCTTCCCCTTCATCGGGCTCCCTGCTTCGCGCATGTCTGGGGCGCTTCGCAGGGCAGGGGCCCCGGCGCGGGCCTGCTGCAGCGCCCCCTGCGCGTGCCGGAGCCAGGCGTAAAGGTGCGGCGTTTCCGGATCGCGCTTCTCGTCCAGGAGTGCGCGCATCGCGCCGCAGTCCGAGTGGCCGCAGACGATGATGTCGGAGACGTTCAGCGCGCAGGCGGCGAACTCGATCGCGGCCGCCTCCGACTCGTCGCTCAGCGAGCGCCCGGCCTCGCCGCACGGCGCGATGATGTTCCCGACGTTGCGGATGACGAAGAGGTCGCCCGGCTCCGTGGAGGCGAAGAGGTTCGGCGCCACGCGGCTGTCGGAGCAGGCGATGAGGAGGGCGTCGGGCGACTGCCCCAGTGCGAGCCGCGCGAACGTCTCCCGGACCCCTGGGCGGACCTTGTTGTGAAACTCGACGATCCCGCGGATCAGCTTCTTCAAGCGACGAGAGCGTAGGGCCGGCTTCCAACCTCGTCAAGCGACGTTACTTCGCCGGCTGCTCCGCGTCCTTCAGGGTCACGGCCACATCGACATCGACGTCGACCGGTTCGCCGTCGAGGTCGGTCGTCGTGGTTCCGCGCACCGCGACCGTGGTCGTCAGGGACTTGGCGGCGCACGCCCCGATCCCGAGCGTCCCCTCGATGGTGATCTTCATCGGCAGCGGCTTGTGGAGGGAGCGGCCGTTCAGCTTCAGGATGTCGACCGTCACGCTTCCCGAGATCGTGGCGATCTCGCCGGCATCGCTCGTGGCGACCGACTTGATCGTGAATCCGCCCTTGGCGCTCTTCGCATCGCCTTCGCTGCCGATCAGGTCCGCCCCGAGCTTCGCGACGTCGGGGATCCAGGTCTCGCCCACGCGCACGGGCTTCTTTGGGCGATACAGGTCGGTTTCAGGCTCGGCCTCCGACGCCACGGCAGAGTGGAAGAGATTCTGATCGCCCGCGGAGAGTCTCCGTCCGCTCCTGAGCGCGTACGTCGGTGGGCCGCCCTCCGGCCAGGCGACATCGATGGTCTCGAGCTCGATGCCGAGCGAGGACCGCTTGCCGTTGAGCGTGCGGGTGGCCTTGGTGAACTCCCAGGTGGCCGCGGCCGGGCTCTCGTCCCGGCGCATCCTGGTCACGATCCACGTGCCGGCGATTTCCGTCTCGGCCGCGACGTCGATCTTCTTCAGCTCTTCGCCCTTGCGCGACATGACGATCTTGAGGGAGGCGGTCATGGCGCCGGAGAAGTCCATGCGTCGATCGACCACGGGCTTGCGGATGAACCTGATGTCGTAGGTCTTTTCATCCTGCGCCTGCGTGAAGAGGAGGGCGAGAAGGGAGAGTCGGAACAAGGGGTTTCTCCGAAGTGCAGTCCATGAGACGGCGCGCTTCGGGAGACGTTACGGCACGTCGCGATACTGAGCCGGGACCCTCCCTCCCTTCGTTCCCTCCTCCCTTCCGTTAGTCCGTCGCCGTCCCGTAAATCACGATCGCCTCCGGCCGCGCCTTGTGGAACAGCACCCAGCAGTAGTCCCACCACTCGTTGATGAACCAGCTCGACTTCTTCGGATCGACCGACCAGATCGAGAACGGCGCCGGTTCGTGGCCCGTGCCGAACAGCGCTTCGAAGATCTCCGGTTCGAACATCTCGATCTCGCGCTCCGACGCGCCCCCGTACGGCGGATCGTAAAGCGCGTAGCGGAACGCCTGCATGCTGTTCGTCGTCCGCCCGCCGTTCGGCGACTTCCTCCAGACCTCCTTCAGCCAGAACGCCGCCGGATCGACCGGAGTCGCCGTCGGGGCGCTCCAGCTTCCGGCGATCTCGGGGACGGCATCGACCAGGCCGAGCGCCGCGGTCTCCTCCTCGACGGGGCCGGTAATCTCGAATCGCACGAAGTGAAGCTCGCAGCGGATGAACGAGAGCACGGTGTCCAAGGTCGCCGGATAGGGGCGATGGCGGAACCGCCGACCATCGAGCTCGACGTCGCCGAGCGGCGCGGGCTCGACGTCATTGGGAACGAACTCCACGGCAGGCTCGAGAGGCCGTCGATACGCAATGGTCCGGTTCTTGAGCGACGGGTGAAGCTCGAAGCCCGGGTAGCGCGCTCGAATGCGTTCGATGAGCGGCGGCGCGTCGAGCGCCGTCACGATCCCCGTCAGGTGGGAAACGCAGAAATCATGCGGGTCGCGGGGGCTGAACCGCGCGATCACGGCGTCGATCGTCTTGAAGTAGAGGTAGTGGTTGAACAGCGTCATCCGCTCGATGAGATCGCGCGCCTCGAGCGCAAGCTCGCCGAGCGGGTAGCTCGTGGCCTCTTCGCGCACCGCGGAGCGGAGTTTGTCCGCCTCGCGAGCCAGCGTCGTGGGAAGCTCGGCTTCAGGCGTGCGGTTGCGCGTCATCATGCGATAGAGGGCGACGTGCGCGGGGTCGGTCGATTCAAGCGTGCGGCGACGGATCCGCAGAACGCCGCCGCTCTCCACGCCCCAGGCGAGATCGTATCGCTGGGCCCACGGCCCTGGGGCCGGCACCACTGGGTCGCCCGGATCGAAAGCGCGCAGCCCCGTGCGGGAGAGGATGGTCGCGAGCGTCTGCCGCTCGTTCGAGACGAACGGCGCGTCCGACGGATCGATCGGCCGCCATCCGCCCGCGGTGCGGATCCGAACGCGGTAGTCGTAGTAATCGCGGAAGTAGAAGCGCGACGTCGGCGTGCTGGCGGCCCGCTTCAGCAGGTGGGCGATGTAGCTCTGCGGATCGCGTTCGACTTCGTTGAGCCCGACCCCCGATTCGACGTCACCTGCCCTTCGTAGCTCACCCCCAGGGAGCGAAGGAGGGTCAAGCCGGTAGAACGCGTTGAGGTGCATCGATCTCCTTGAACCGGATCTGCGCCGCGTCGGCGCGCGCCTGGGTGAAAAGGGGCGCAAGGTTGTCGGGAATCTCCACCGCGCCGCCGGCGTAGGCGGCGTGGTTCGCATCGTCGAGGAGGGTGACGAGCAGGTACCGTCCCTTCGTGACGGCGAACACGAAGCCGGAGAGCTTCAGCCCGAGGATCCGCGCGATGTACGCGGCGAGAATCGCCGCGGCGTGCGATGCGAACCAGCCCCGACGGTGCGAGATGGAGAAGGTGTGCGCGAGCCTGCCCTCCGTAGCGCCACCCCCGGGCGCGGAGGAGGGGTCCGGGCTCACCGTATAGAGGATGACGAGCGCGGCCGACGTGACGAATCCGCCGCGGGGAACGGGACGATCGGGGGCCACGGGCGCGCCGAGCGCCTCGGCCTTGGCCTGCTTGAGAGACGTCGCCAGTTCACGCAGGTGATCGGCGGCGAAGAGCACTTCGTAGAGCCGTCCCGCGCGCCGCGCCAGGAGGAGCAGGACGATGACGGCCAGGACGATCGCCGCCGCAATCCCGCCAAGAACCCCCCAGAGCACGATTCCTCCTCCCTGTAGGGTTCCTCCTTGGCGCCCTTGGGCCGGCGCTACGGAGGATTACCCTACGGTGCGCATGGGCCATGCGCACCGTAGGGTATACTCAACAGGCTACACGAGGACTTTATGGAACTGGCATCGATCTTCGCGGCAATGGTCAAGGAGGACGCCTCCGACCTGTTCCTCAAGGTCGGCGCCCCGCCGGCCATGCGCGTCGTCGGCCGCGTCGTCTCGATGGGCGGCGCGCCGGTGACCGAAGAGAACATGATGGAGATCTTCAACGAGGTCACCGATGATTTCGCGAAGAAGAAGTTCTCCGAGACGGGCGAAGTCGACGTCAGCTACGAGATCTACGGCGTGGGCCGCTTCCGCGCCAACATCTTCCGCCAGCGCGGCTACATCGGCCAGGTCTTCCGCCACATCCACTCGAAGATCCCGACCCTCGAGGAGCTGAACCTGCCCGCCGAGCAGATCAAGCGCCTCGGCCTCCTTCCCCGCGGCCTCATCCTCGTCACCGGCACGGCCGGCTCGGGCAAGTCGACGACGATCGCGTCGATGCTCGAGTACATCAACATGACCGAGGAGAAGCACATCATCTCCTGCGAGGACCCGATCGAGTTCACCTTCACGGACCAGAAGTGCGTCATCGACCAGCGCGAAGTGGGCCAGGACACGGAGTCGTTCGTGCAGGCCTTGAAACACGCCGTCCGCCAGTCGCCCGACATCATCTTCATCGGCGAAATGCGCGATATCGAGACGATGGAGGCGGCGATCAACGCGGCCGAGACGGGCCACCTCGTCTTCTCGACCCTGCACTCGCTCAACGCGATGCAGACGGTCGACCGCATCATGAACATGTTCCAGCCGGCCCAGCACGAATTCCTGCGGCTGCAGCTTTCGCAACTGCTCGAAGGCGTCGTCTCCCAGCGCCTGCTGCCGACGAAGGACGGCGCGAGCCGCATCCCCTGCATCGAACTGATGTGCGCGACGCCGACGACGCGCGACCTGATGCTGCACGGCAAGACGCGCGAGCTCTACAAGGCGATCAAGGAAGGCGCCTACTACGGCTGCATGACGTTCAACCAGTCGCTCAAGAGCCTGCTGGAGCGCGACCTGATCACGCTGGAAGACGCCCTCAACGCGGCCGACAACCCGGACGAGCTGAAGCTCGAGCTGCGCGGCATCTCGAAGGAGGCCGGCGGTCGGTTCCAGAGCGAACTCGGCGGGGGAAAACGAGGACGTTAGAGAGCGGGGCCAACCCGACTCCCCTCCCGTCGTTGAACTGACATGCGTTCAGTGAAGCTCGGCAACGCCCTCCTGTGGGTGCTCAACGTCGCCCTGGGGGCGGCCATCGTCGTTTTCGCCTTCCAGTTCCTGCTGTTCCGCGATGCGCCCAATCCCACGGAGAGCGTGACGATCGATGAAGGCGCGCGGACCGCGGGGCCGACGAAGGGGACGACCGACTACTCGCCGATCAAGAACGTGCCTAATCCGGTGGAGCCCCGAAAGGGCGACGATCCCAAGACCCCGGGCACGATCCGCGCCGATCTCCAGGGGACGAACCAGAGCGTCGATCCCGCATGGATCTTCGCGTTCCTCAGCGTCGCTGGGAAGGGCGTCACGGCCTACTACGACGAGCCGGTGATGTTCGACGGCGGCGTGGTGGCCGATCTCGCGGGATGGAAGCTCAAGAAAGTGACGGCGACCACGGCGACGTTTTCGAACGGCACGCGCGAGGAGACGCTGACGATGGGGAGCGGTTCGACCACCGGGATGGCGCCCGGGGCGGTCGGCCCCATCCCCGGCGGCGCCGAACGCGGCAAGGTCACGGCGCTCTCGAAGACGAACGACCGCGAGCACTACAGCGTCGACAAGAACACCGCGCAGTGGGCCATCGACAACCAGGAGAAGATCCTGAGCGAGATCGGCCTCCAGGACTACTCGGGCGGCGGGATCCAGGTCACGTCGATCGCCTCGGGCTCGATCGCCAGCGAGGCCGGGCTCCAGCAGTACGACGTCATCAAGTCGTTCAACGGGCAGCCGGTCACGAACTCGATCTCCCTGGCCGAACTCAAGAGCAACGCGCAGCTGCGCAACCAGAACCAGCTCGTGATCGGCATCGAGCGCGGCGGGGCGACCAAGACCATCGTCATCCAGCCGAGCCAAAAGTGAGACGCCGCGCCGCCGCAGGCGGCGAGACGTCTCATCCCGCCACAGCCTGCCCGCCGAAGGCGGGACGGATCGCCGGAACGGCGAGACGTTAGGCGACCGCGGATGCCTGACGATCCGGTCGTTTCATCTCGCCGTAGCCCGTAGAATCCCCGCTTCATGCATGTCTTCGACCTCGGGAATACGCGCGGACACCAGGCGCGGTGGACGAATGGGCGGCTCTCCAGCGCCGGACCGGTCAGCTACGATGACCTCTTCAAGCTCTCGGTCGAGGGCGACATCGCCTATGCGACCGTCCAACTGAAGATGGGCGCGCGGTTCGACCGCGCATTCGACGCAAGGCGGATGGGCCGGGACTTTCCAGCGGCGATCCCCAACCGCACGCTGCGGCCCGAGCGCGTCGGCGCCGACCGGCTGGCGAACGCCGTCGCCGCGTGGGCGCGCGCACGACGGGCCTGCGTCGTCGTCGATGTCGGCACGGCGGTGACGTTCGACGTCGTCAACGCGAAGGGTGAGTTCGTCGGCGGGATGATCGCCCCGGGGCCGGCCCTCCAGGCGCGGTCGCTGCACGAGCACACCTCGCTCCTGCCGGAGGTGAAGATCGACCCTTCTTCGCCTCGGGATCGACGCGCGATCGGCCGGTTCACGGAAGAGGCAATCAAGGGCGGGATTCACGCGGGACTTGTCGGACTCGTCCGCGAGGGGCTCTCGCGCGTCCGTCGCGAGCTCGGGAAGCGGCCGACGTCGTTTGCGACGGGAGGCGGCGGGGCGCTCCTCCGCGGCTGCGTCGACCACGTGGTCGACTGGCTGACGCTCGAGGGGATCGCCATCAGCGCCCAGGGCTACTTGCGCGATTCCAGCGACCGCTTGGCGTAGAAATACCAGCTCGAGGCGTAGTGCTTCGCCACGATCTCCTGGTACTTCTTGTAACCCGCGTCCTCGTCGCTTTTCTGGAAATCACCCCGGGCGCTCCAGAACAGGCCTTCCGCGGGCGGTTCGTGGTTTGCGCGCAGCTTCGCGTAGGCGTCCATCAAGGGCCTGGCGGCGTCGGTGAAGGCGAACTCGGCGCGCATCGCCCAGAAATCGCGCACCCACGAGTCGTCGGCCTTCGACATCCTCGGGCCGAGCGGCTTGATGGCCGCCGCCGCCGCCGTCTCGGCCTGCTTCATCGCCGCGCTCTTTCCCCTCTTGGCGGCGACCGAGAGGTCGCGCCAGCGCTTCTCCTTCACCGCCTTGTCGATGAAGGGCGCGAGCTTCTTCGCGTCGGTCTCGGTGATCGCGTCGCACCACTCGATCGCCTCCTTGACGGGAAGCAGGGCGAAGCGGTGGTCGCCCTCCTTGGGATCGAAGAGACGGACCATCGGGAAGCCGGCGTCGAGGTACGAGAACTGCGCGCACTCGGCGAGGTCGAAATCGACCACGGGATCGGCGCGGCCATGGACGATGGCGAACGCCGTCTGCCGTTGTTTCTCCTGGGTCTCGGCCTTGAAGCCGCCCGGCTCGCATTGCGTCCAGAGGCCGCCCGAGACGGGGATCGCGCCCGCGAAGCGGCCGGGGTTCTCCATGACGACGGAGAAGGTCACATAGCCGCCCTGCGAGTGGCCGCCGATGAACGCCTTGGTGATCTTGAGGTCCTTCGATGCCTCGTCGTAGACCTCCATGATGAATTTCGCGCTGTCGAAGGTGTAGTTGTGGCCCTTCTCCTTCGAGCCGGTCTCGCCGTCGATGCCGATGAGGATCCAGTCGGTGAACCACTTCGCGGCGAGGAAGGTGGAGATGTAGTCGACCGAGTTCATGTTCGAGCCGTGGAGCCAGACGATGGCGGGCAGTCCGACCTTCGGGTTGTAGCTTTTCGGCGTGTGGACACAGTAGGTGACGCCGTTTTTCGCCTTTTTCTCGACGGGATCGGCCTGCGCCTGGAGGAGAACGGCCAGCAGGGAGATGAGCATGCCTGAAAAGTGTACCCTGTGCGGCCCATGCTGATGGCTCTGCTTGTCACTCCGCCCGGGTCGGGCGGCATCGCGGTGATCCAGGTCGTCGGCCGTGATGCCGCCAAGGCCGTGCAGGCGAAATTCTCGCGGCCTCTGCCGAAGCCGGGCGAGCTCGCCGTGGGCCGGCTCGTCGATGAAGTCGTCGTGCGCGTGATCCCTGCGCGCGAATCGATCGTGAAGGAGCCGACGGTCGAAGTCGCCTGCCACGGCGGCGCGGCGCCGGAGGCCGTGCTCGCGGCGCTTCGCGCGAGGCCGATCACGTTCGAGGCGCTTCTCGACCGCGCGGTGGCGGCGAGGAAGATCGACCGCATCCGCGCCGAGGCCCACCTGGCGCTCCCGAAGACGCTGACCGCGCTGGGGGCACGGGTGATCCAGGAGCAGGCCGATGGCGCGTTCACGAAGACGAATCTCAAGGGACTTCTCGCGACGGCGCCGTTCGGGCTCGCGCTCACCGAGCCGCCGCGCATCGCGATCGTCGGCCGCGCGAACGTCGGCAAGTCGACGCTCTTCAACGCCCTGGTGGCGCACGAGCGGGCGCTTGTCTCGCCCGTTGCCGGGACGACGCGCGATCCGGTCGACGAGGTGATCGCGATCCGCGAAGTGCCGGTGCGGCTGATCGACACGGCCGGACTGCTGCCCGACGGAGTCGGCCACGGCCTGCTGGAGCAGCTTTCGCTCGAGCGGACGCGCGAGGAGATCGAGCGGGCCGATCTGATCCTCCTGGTGCGCGACGCGACGGCGCCCGACTCGGTCGAGGAGCGCGCCTTCGAGCGCTGGGCGGGAGCGAGGAAATCGCTCGTCGTCTATAACAAGCTCGATCTCACGCAGGGCTTCGCGAAGCGGATCGGCGTCTCGGCGACGTCGGGCCACGGCTTGGACCGGCTTCGCGCGTCGATGCTGCGCGCGCTCGGCGTGAGGATTCCGAAGCGCGGATCGGCCGTCGTCTTCACGAGGCGGCAGCGGACGCTGCTCGAGGCGTTCGAGGCCGGGGCGCGGGGGCGTGAGATCGCGAGGCGGCTGATCTGGGACCGGTGACGGGCTATCCGATCCCCTCGTCGGGCGGGGGTCCCGCAAACAGGTAGAGCACGGCCATGCGGATCGCGAGGCCGTACGTCACCTGCTCGAGAATCACCGAGCGCTTTCCATCGGCGACCTCGGGCTCCATCTCGACGCCGCGGTTGATCGGCCCCGGGTGCATGACGATGGCGTCGGGCTTCGCCAGCTCGATGTTCCGCGGATTGATCCCGAAGTAGCGGCTGTACTCCCGCGGATTGGGAATGAGCCCGGCCGCCATCCGCTCCTTCTGGAGGCGCAGCACCATCACGACGTCGGCCCCCTTCAGCGCCGGCTCCACGCGGTCGAAGACCTCGACGCCGAACGACTCGATCCCGATGGGCATCAGCGTGCGGGGACCGGCGACGCGCACCCGCGCGCCGAGCTTGTTGAGCGCGAGGATGTCCGACCGGGCCACGCGGCTGTGCGTGATGTCGCCGATGATGGAAACGGTCAGGCCGTCGAACTTCCCCTTGTGCTTGCGGATCGTGGCGCAGTCGAGGAGCGCCTGCGTCGGATGCTCGTGCATTCCGTCGCCGGCGTTGACGACCGCGCAGTCGAGGTGGCGCGCGAGGAAGTGCGGCGCGCCCGAGGCCGAATGGCGGATGACGAGGATGTCGGGCTTCATCGCGGCGAGATTGCGCGCGGTGTCGAGCAGCGTCTCACCTTTCTCCGAGGAGGATCCCGACTCCGAGAGGTTGATCACATCGGCCGAAAGCCGCTTGCCGGCGATCTCGAACGACGTCCTCGTGCGCGTCGACGCCTCGGAGAAGAAATTCAGCACCGTCTTGCCGCGCAGCGTCGGGACGCGCTTGATCGCGCGCTCCGAGATCTCCACCATGCGGTCGCCGAGATCCATGATCGCCAGCAGGTCCTCCTTCGAGAGCGGCTCGATGCCGAGGAGGTGGCGGTGCGGGAACGGAGCCGTCATGGCTTCGTCCTTTCGCACAGGAGCACTTCGTCCGGTTCGCCCAGCTCGTGGTAGAGGACGCGGACGACCTGCTCCCGCTGCGTCTCGACGGTGAGCCCGACGAAGTCGGCCTGGATCGGCAGTTCACGATGGCCGCGGTCGACGAGGACGGCCAGCTGGATGGAGTGGGGCCGCCCGAACTCCATGATCTCCTCGAGCGCCGCGCGGATCGTGCGGCCGGTGAAGAGGACGTCGTCGATGAGGATGACCGATTTGCCGTGAACGGTGCCGGGGAGCTCGGTCGGCCCCACCTCGGGGCGAGACAGGCCGGTGAAGACGTCGTCGCGGTAGAGCGTGATGTCCATGGCGCCGCAGGGGATGTCGATCCGGGTCATCGACTTGAGGAGGTCGCGCAGCCGCCCGGCGAGAAAGACGCCGCCGGTCCGGATGCCGAGGAGCACGAGCTTTTTCGGGTCCGCATGGCGCTCGAGGATCTTCTGCGCGATGCTCTTGAGCGCGCGCGTGACGCCCGCCTTGTCGAGGAGGCGGCGCTTCTGCGAAAGCCCCTCGCTTTTTTTCCGGCGCATTTCCTCGAGCGTCATGTGCTTCTCCCGTCGTGCACGACGCGGCCGGCGACGATCGTCAGCACGGCGAGGCCGGTGAAGGAGACGCCGGCGAACGGCGTGTTGCGGCTCTTCGATCGCAGGCGATCGGGATCGACGGTCCACGCCTTTTCGAGGTCGATGCAGGTGACGTCGGCCGGCCCTCCCTCTTCGATGCGCCCGCCGGGGAGGCTGAAGACGCGCGCGGGGCCCGAGGTCATCCGTTCGATCGCCGTCGCGAGCGGCAACACGCCTTCGCTGACGAGTCTCAAGACGACGGAGAGCGCTGTCTCGAGGCCGATGACGCCGAACGCGGCGTGGTCGAACTCGACGAGCTTCTGGAGCGTCGTGTGGGGCGCGTGGTCGGTGGCGACGGCGTCGATCGTCCCGTCGGCGAGCGCTTCGCGGAGCGCGTCGCGGTCGCGCGTCGAGCGGAGCGGCGGGTTGACCTTCGTGCAGGTGTCGTACGTGAGGCAGGCGTCGTCGGTGAGCGCCAGGTGGTGCGGGGTGACCTCGCAGGTGACGGGGAGTCCGCGCTTCTTCGCCTGGCGGATCAGGCGGAGGGTCGCCTCGGTCGAGACGTGCGCCGCGTGGTAGCGGGCGCCGGTGAGCTCGACGAGCGCGAGATCCCGGGCGACCATGACTTCCTCGGCCTGCGCCGGCTGGCCGCGAAGCCCCGCGCGGGTCGACGCGATGCCCTCGTTCATCGAGCCGTTGCCGGAGAGGTGGAGATCCTCCGGGTGGTTGACGACGGGGAGGTTGAAGGTGCGGCCGTACTCGAGCGCGCGGCGCATCAGCCCGGCGTTCATCACGGGCCGGCCGTCGTCGGAGAGGGCGACGGCACCGGCCGCCTTGAGGTCGCCGATGTCGGCGAGGGTTTCGCCCTTGAGCTCGCGCGAGACGCAGCCGATCGGGTAGATGCGGACGCCGCCGACCTCCTGGGCGCGCGACTTGATGAGCTCGGTGACGGCGCGCGAGTCGTTGGCGGGGTTGGTATTGGGCATCGCGCAAACCGCGGTGAAGCCGCCGGCCGCGGCCGCGTTCGACGCGGAGCGGATGTCCTCCTTGTATTCTTCGCCGGGCTCGCGGAGGTGCGCGTGGAGGTCGATGAGGCCGGGGACGACGAGGAGACCGCGCGCGTCGATCGCCTTCGCGCCGGCGGGGGCGGCGAGGCCCTTCCCGATCTTGACGACGCGGCCATCGGTGATGACGAGGTCGCTTTCGCGTTCAACACGGGAAGAGGGGTCGAGGAGGCGGCCGCGGCGGAGGTGGAGGGAACTCATTCGCGCAGACGCAGGAGGTGCGTCACACGCCCCCTGTGTCGGGTGCGGAGTCTAGGAGGGGGTGGAAATGAAGTCAACCGAAACCGGGGCGTGATGCCGCAAGGGAAACGCAAGACGACGCAGGAGGCGCGCGAGAGTGACGGCGCGTGGCTTCGCTGGCAGGCGCCAGAGCAGCGCTGACGTTGCGCCTGGCCCCTACTGCAACGTCTTCACGAACTCCGCCAGCCGCGCGACGCCCTTCTCAATCACGGCCATCGACGTGGCAAACGACAGGCGCAGGTGACCCTCGGCGCCGAACGGCGCGCCGGGAACCGCGGCCACGCGGAAGTCGGAGAGCAGGATCTCGCTCATCTGCACGCTCGACGTGACGGGCGCGCCCTTGTACCTCCGGCCGAAGAGCGCGCGCACACTCGGGAATACGTAGAACGCGCCGAACGGCTCAGGACACGTCACGCCGTCGATCGCGTTGAGCGCGGCGACCAGCCGCTTGCGCCGCACGTCGAACTCCGCGACCATGCGGGCGAGATCGTCGGTCGGCCCGGTCAGCGCCGCGACCGCGGCGACCTGCGAGATGGAGGTCGGATTCGAGGTGCTCTGGTCCTGCACCTTCTGCATCGCCGCGATGAGCGGCGTCGGCCCCGCCGCGTAGCCGATCCGCCAGCCGGTCATCGCGTACGCCTTCGAGCAGCCATTGACGACGACCATCCGCGGCGCCAGGTCGGGCGCCACGTGAACCAGGCTCGTGAACTTCCGTCCGCCGTAGACGAGCGACTCGTAGATGTCGTCGGAGACGACGAGACAGTCGTGGCCGCGCAACGCGTCGGCGATCGCGGCGAGATGGCCGCGCTCGTAGACGGCGCCGGTCGGATTCGACGGGCTGTTGATCACGATGGCCCGCGTACGCGGCGTCAGCGCGCGGCGAAGCGCCGCGGGATCGGGCGCGTAGCCGTCGTCGGGGCGCGTCTCGACGATGACGGCACGGCCGCCCGCCAGCGCGACCATGTCCGGGTACGACACCCAGTACGGCGCGATCACGATGACCTCGTCGCCCGGGTCGAGAAGCGCCTGGAAGAGGTTGTAGAGCGAGTGCTTCGCGCCGACCGAGACGAGCACCTGGGCGGGGTCGAAGGCGAGCGCCAGGTCGCGGAGCATCTTCTCGACGACCGCCTTCTTGAGTTCGGGGATGCCGCCGGTCGGCGTGTACTTCGTGAAGCCGCGCCGGATCGCCTCCTTCGCCGCCTCCTTGATGTGCTCCGGAGTGTCGAAGTCAGGCTCGCCCGCGGTGAACCCGGCAATGTCCACGCCCTGCGCGGCGAGCGCCTTCGCCTTCGCGGAGAGCGCCAGCGTTGCGGAGGGCTGGATCGCATTGACGCGGGCGGACAGGCGGATCATCCCTCGCTCCGCAGGAACGAGGGCGAGAACAGGTCGGTGGCGGCCGTGAACCGGTCGGGCCCGAGAACCGCCGCGAGCAGCGCCATGCGGACGGGAACGCCGTTCGCCGACTGGGCGAAATAGAGGGCGCGCACGTCCGCGTCGACGTCGGCGGCAATCTCGTCGATGCGCGGAAGCGGATGCAGGATGCGGAGGTGGTCGGCGCTTCCCTCGAGATCCTTGGCGCTGAGCCGGTAGCAGTTGCGCACGCGCTCGTAGGCGTCGATGTCGCGGAAGCGCTCCTTCTGGACGCGCGTCATGTAGAGCACGTCGAGACGCGGCAGGACCTTGGCGAGGTCCGGCTCCTCGGTCACCCGCTTCTCCGCCCCCGGGATCTTCTGGATGATCTCGCGCGGAAGCGCGAGCTCCTCGGGCGAGATCGCGACGATGTCGCATTCGAATCCGACGAGGAGCCGCAGCAGCGAGTGGATCGTGCGGCCGTAGCGGAGATCGCCGCAGAGGCCGACGCGCAGCCCCTTGAGCGAGCCGAACGCCTCGCGGATCGTGAAGAGATCGACCAGCGACTGCGTCGGATGCTCGCCGGGGCCGTCGCCGGCGTTGATGACCGGCACCGTCGCGCCCGATGCGAAGCGCGCCGCGGAGCCGAGTTCCGGATGGCGGATCACCACGACGTCGGCGTACGCCGAGACAATGCGCGCCATGTCTTCGAGCGTCTCCCCCTTGCGCGACGACGTCGACTGCGTGGCGTCGGCGGAGGAGAGGATGCTGACCCCGAGGCGGTGCGCGGCGCTCTCGAAGGAGAGGCGCGTGCGCGTCGAGGGCTCGAAAAAGAGCGTCAGCATCGAGAAGGGGCTGCGTTCGCGCGTGATCTCGTGGCGGTCGAGCGACCTCTTGAAGCCCGACGCCAGGTCAAGGAGCGGGAGGAGCCGCTCCGGCGTCCAGCCCGTCGTGGAGAGGATGTTCGAACGGTACCAGCCCTGCATAACTACTCCTTCGGACGGAATTCGCGGATGAGCCCGTCCAGCTCCTCGGCGGTCTTCACCGTGGCCGCGCGCGCGGCGATGCTGCGGCAGGCGAGGTACGCGGCCGAAACGCGGGCGCGGTCGGCCTCGATCGACTTGCGATGGCCGTCAAGCGTGCTTCGCATCGTCGAGATCATCCCGGCCACCGCCTTCGGCCCCGTTCCGCCCTGCGATTCGTACGAGAGCATCACGCTGCGCGGGTCGAGCGTATCGACGACTTCCTTCTCAGGTGCGACGACGCCGTTCGCCTTCAGGTGGTCGAGGCACGCCTTCGTGTTCGCGAAGGTCTCGCCCCGGCGCGACAGGTCCCCGACGAGGCTGCCGACGATGTGATGCGCCTTGCGGAACGGGACGGCGTGGCGGCGCACGAGGTAGTTCGCGAGCTCGGTGGCCGTCGCGAAGTTGTTGAACGGAAGCTCGGCCATGCGCGCCTTGTTGATCGTCGTGCTGCGGATGAGCCCGGGCACGATCTCGACGGCGCGGTTGATGAGGTCGAGCGACTCGGCGAGGATTTCCTTCTCCTCGTGGAAGTCGCGGTTGTAGCCGCTGGGGAGGCCTTTCATGAGGGTGAGGCCGGCGACGACCAGTCCGTTGATGCGGCCCGATCGGCCGCGCAGGAGCTCGATCGCGCCCGGGTTCTTCTTGTTCGGCATCATCGACGAGCCCATCGCGTAGCCGTCGTCGAGCGTCAGCGTGCGGAACTCGTGCGAGGACCAGAAGATGAACTCCTCGGCGAGGCGGCTGAGCGTCGTCATCAGGATCGCGTTCGCGCTGAGGACTTCGAGCATGAAGTCGCGCGACGAGGTCGCGTCGAGGCCGTGCTCGTGCACCTTCTGGAAGCCGAGGAGCGACGTCGTGAGCCTGCGGTCGATCGGGAAGGAGGTGCCGCACAGCGCGCCGGTCCCCAGCGGGTTCTCGTCGGTGATGTCGTAAGCGCGCTCGAGGCGGTCGAGGTCGCGCAGGAAGATCGCCGCGTAGTGCGACAGCCAGTAGGCGATCGAGATCGGCTGCGCGTGCTGCACGTGCGTATAGCCGATCATGACGTCCTCGGTGTGCTCCGAGGCGCGGTCGAGGAACGCCTGCACGATGGGCAGGACCTTCTCCCGCAGATCGAGGACGCGGCGGCGCGTGTAGAGCTTCGAGTCGAGAATGACCTGGTCGTTGCGCGAGCGGCACGTGTGCATCCTGCCGCCGACGTCGGGGCCGACGGTCTTGAGCATCCGGCCCTCGACGTTCATGTGAACGTCTTCGCCCTCGAGCGCGAGCTTCCAGGCCCCGGCGGCGAAGTCGTCCTGGAACTTCAGGAGCGCGCCGAGGATGGCGCCCGCGTCGGCGGCGGGGATGATCTTCTGGCGGCCGAGCATCGCGACGTGGGCCTGGCTTCCCCAGAGATCCTCGAGCACGAGCCGGGCGTCCACCGTGATCGACTCGGTCCATCCCGTCAGGGACGCGTCGACATCCTTCGAGAACCGGCCGCCCCAGAGCTTGTCGGACATGCGATTCACCTCGTTAGCGGCTGAAGCCGATAAGACGCGGTCTTCGACAGGTACTCTCCCCACGACTTGATCGGCAGATCCTTGACCTCGTGGCGGCCGATCGCCTGCACGACGCGCCGCGCGAGCCAGATGTCGGTGAGGAGCGGGATCTCGAGGTCGATGGCGGCGCGGCGGATCTTGTAGCCGTCGGGCCGGCCGTGATCGTCGTACCCCTTCGGCACGTTGATCACGAGGTCGATCTTCCCGGCCTTCAGCGCGTCCACGGCGCGCGGGCCGCCCGCGTCGTCGAACTTGACGAGGGGCGTGCAGGCGATGCCTTCGGCCGCGAGAATCTCGGCGGTGCCAGGTGTCGCGTAGAGCGCCAGGCCGCGCGCGGCCAGAAGGCGCGCCTCGTCGGCGAACCAGTACTTCTGATCGACCGGGCCGAGCGAGAGAAGCACGCCCTTCGTCGGGACGCGGAACCCGATCGCGAGCATCGCCTTCAGCAGCGCCTCCTCGCGGTCGTCGCCGAAGCAGGCGACTTCGCCGGTCGAGGCCATCTCGACGCCGGAGGTCGGGTCGGCGCCCTGGAGCCGGCGGAACGAGAACATCGGCGCCTTGACGACGACGTGGCCGAGATCGAGCGGGTTGTGCACGGGCCCCGCGCTCGGCGGGCCGCCGAGCATCAGGCGCGTCGCTTCGCGGATGAAGTTCGTGCCGATCGCCTTCGAGACGAACGGGAAGCTCCGCGAGGCGCGCAGGTTGCACTCGATCACCTTGAGCGAGTCGTGACGCGCGAGGAGCTGGAGGTTGAACGGCCCGGTGACGTCGAGCGCCTTCGCAATCTTGTCGGCGATCGCGCGGACGTCCCGGATCGTCTCGAGGTAGAGCCCCTGCGGCGGGATCACGAGCGTGGCGTCGCCGGAATGCACCCCCGCGTCCTCGATGTGCTCGGAGATTGCCCAGAGGCGGATCGCGCCGTGGTCGGCGACGCCGTCGAATTCGACCTCGCGCGAGTGGCGTTCGAACTTGCTCATCACCACCGGATGCTCGGGTGAGATGCGCGTCGCCGCGCCGAGGAAGTCGTGAAGTTCGCCGCGCGCGTGGGCGACCCGCATCGCCGCGCCGGACAGGACGTACGACGGGCGCACCAGCACGGGATACCCGCCGAGTTTCACGACCGTTCGATCGAGGTCGTCGATTCCCGCCGCCTCGGCCCACTTCGGCTGGTGGACGCCGATCTCGTCGAGCAGCGCCGAGAACTTCTTGCGGTCCTCCGCGATGTCGATCGACTCGGGCGCCGTGCCGAAGATCTTCACGCCCGCCTTGTGGAGCTTGAGCGCGAGGTTGTTGGGTGTCTGGCCGCCCATCGAGACGATGACGCCGTCCGGCTTCTCGAGATCGATGATCTCCAGCACCGACTCCAGCGAGATCTCGTCGAAGATGAGCCGGTCGCACATGTCGTAGTCGGTCGAGACCGTCTCGGGATTGCAGTTGAGGACGAGCGTCTCGTAGCCCAGTTCCTGGGCCGCGCGCACGGCACTGACGGAGCACCAGTCGAACTCGACGCTCGAGCCGATGCGGTAGCAGCCGGAGCCCAGGACAAGGACCTTCTTGCGCGCCGTCGGCGGCGCGTCGCTCGCCTGCGCGGCATACGTGAGGTAGAGGTAGTTCGTCTCCGCCGGGTACTCCGCGGCCAGCGTGTCGATCTGGGCGACGAAGGGTCGGACGCCCAGCGTCACCCGCCGCTTCCGGACCTCTTCCGCCGTGGACTTCGTGCGCTTGGCGATCGTCTTGTCGGAGAAGCCCTCGAGCTTCGCCACGCGCAGCAGCCGGGCGTCGATCTTGTTGAGCGGCTGGCGCGCAAGGGTCCGCCCGACGCGGATCATCCGCTCGATCTCGGCCAGGAAGAAGCGGTCAATCTTCGTCAGGTCGAAGAGCTCGTCGATCGACATCCCTTCTTCGAGCGCCTTGGCGACGGCGAAGATGCGCCTCGGCGTCGGGTTGCAGAGCTCCTTGTTCAGGTCCTCGAAAGCGCAGTGATTGGGATCGAGTCCGTCGGCGCCGATCTCGAGCATCCTCAGCCCCTTCTGGAGTGCCTCCGGGAAGGAGCGTCCGATGGCCATGATCTCGCCGACCGACTTCATTTCCGTGCCGATGCGGGCGTCGACGCCGACGAACTTCTCGAGGTCCCAGCGCGGGATCTTGCAGACGATGTAGTCGAGTGCCGGCTCGAAGAAGGCGCTCGTCGTCTTGGTGATCGCGTTGGTGAGCTCGGGAAGCGTGTAGCCAAGGCCGAGCTTCGCGGCGACGTACGCGAGGGGGTACCCGGTCGCCTTCGACGCGAGCGCCGAGGAGCGCGACAGGCGCGAGTTCACCTCGATGACGCGGTACTCCGTTGACTCCGGGTCGAGCGCGTACTGGATGTTGCACTCGCCGACGATGCCGAGCTTGCGAATCACCTTGATGGCGATGTCGCGGAGCATCTGGTACTCCTCGTCGTTGAGGGTCTGGCTCGGCGCCACGACGATCGACTCCCCGGTGTGGATCCCCATCGGGTCGAAGTTTTCCATGTTGCAGACGGTGATGCAGTTGTCGGCGGCGTCGCGGACGACCTCGTACTCGATCTCCTTCCAGCCGGCGACCGATTCCTCGACGAGGACCTGGGGGACGCCGACGAAGGCGCGCTCGAGCGCTTCGCGGCACTGGGCCTCGTTCTCGACGATCGCCGAACCCTTGCCGCCCAGGGCGAAGGCGGCGCGAAGCATGACGGGATAGCCGATCGAGACGGCCGCGGCGAGCGCCTCCTCGATCGAAGTGCAGGCCTGGCTGCGGGAGGTCTTCACGTCGATTGACAAGAGCGTGTTGCGGAAGAGCTCGCGGTCGCCGCAGGTGCGGATGGTGGCGACGGTCGTCCCCAGGACGGCGACGCCGTGGCGGGCAAGCACGCCGGTGCGCTCGAGCTCGAGGCCGCAGTTGAGCGCCGTCTGGCCGCCGAAGCCGAGGAGCAGCCCGTCGATCCTCTCCTTCTCGATGACTTTCTCGACGAAGTACGGATCGACCGGGAGGAGGTAGACGGCATCGACCAGTTCGTGCGATGTCTGGATCGTCGCGATGTTCGGGTTGACGAGGACGGTGTAGATCCCCTCTTCACGCAGGGCCTTGGCCGCCTGGGAGCCGGAGTAGTCGAACTCGCCCGCCTGGCCGATCATGAGCGCGCCGGAGCCGAGAATCAAGACGCGCCTGGCACGCTTCGTCGCATGCTGCTGCCCGTTGTGCTTCACGCCTTCTTCTCCTTGCGCACCTCGCGCACGGTGCGCAGGAACTCGTCGAAGAGGAACGCCGTGTCGTGCGGGCCGGCGGCCGCCTCGGGATGGAACTGCACCGACATGATCGGCCGCCAGCGGTGGCGGATCCCCTCGTTCGCGCCGTCGTTGAGGTTGGTGAACCACGGCATCCAGTCGGCCGGCAGCGTCTCGGTGTTGACGGCGTAGCCGTGGTTCTGGCAGGTGATGTAGGCGCGGCCGGTGATCCCGTCCATGACCGGCTGGTTCTGCGACCGATGGCCGTACTTGAGCTTGTAGGTCTTGGCGCCGGCGGCCAGCCCGATGAGCTGGTGACCGAGGCAGATGCCGAAGATCGGCAGTCCCCTGCCGAACGCCGCGCGGATCTGCTGCACGAGGTCGCCGAGATCCGACGGGTCGCCGGGCCCGTTGCCGATGACGACGCCGTCCACTTCCTTGAGGAGCGGCGCCCAGTCGGCGTGGAACGGCGCGACGATCACGCCGGCCCCATGCTGCTGGATCGAGCGGGCGATGTTCGCTTTCACGCCGGTGTCGATCACGAGGATCGTGACGTCGCCGCCGGGGAGACGGACGATTTCGTTCGATGCCACGTCGTGCGCCACCTGGTCCATGCGAACCGTGTTCGCGCGGCGCTTGGCGGCGGCGATGTCGTCGCCCAGGAGCAGCCAGCCGTCGATCGTGCCGTGCTCACGCAGGCGCCGCGTGAGCGTGCGCGTGTCGACCCCCTCGATCGCGGGGACGTTCTCGCTGCGGAGCCAGTCGCCGAGGCTGCGGACGGCGCGGTGATGGCTGTGGCGCGCGGAGTAGCGCGAGACGACGAGGCCCTGCACCTGGATCTTGCCCGACTCGTACGGACCCGGCGGCACGCCGTAGTTGTTCTGGAGCGGATAGGTGAGCACGAGGATCTGGCCGCGGTACGACGGGTCGGTCAGGGTTTCGACGTAACCGGTCATGCCGGTGTTGAAGACGACTTCGCCGCGGACGTCGCGGGCCGCGCCGAAGAGGCGCCCCTGGATGTCGGTCCCGTCCGCGAGAATGAGGCTCATCTCGCGGGTCTGCATCTCGGTTTCGCCGCCTTGGAGCCTGGTCATGGGGTCACCGTCCTGGGATGGAGAACGCGCAGGAAAGCGCGGCGGGAGCGACAGCCCGGCGTAGACCTCATCGATGCTCCGCGCGGTGCAAAAAAAACAAAAACGGCGCCGTGGGACGCTCGTCGTTGAGCATTCCAAGGCGCCGTTGCCTGGAACTTGAAATTGTACGCACCGGGTGCGCGCGGTCAAATCAAATGTGAACGTGGCGGCCGGGCGCTACCCCCGGGCCGTGAATCGGATGGCGAAGGAGGTGCCGCGCTCCACGGACTCCCGCTCGAGCCGGGACCCAAGCTGTCCGGCAAGGCGCTCGACGAGCTGAAGGCCGAGTGCCTGGGTGCGGCGCGCGGCCGACTCCGGCCGCATGCCGTGCCCGTTGTCACTGACGCTCAGCAGGTAGCGGCCGTTCTCCAGCCGCAGCTCCACCCGCACCGCGCCCGAGGCGCCGTCCGGGAACGCGTGCTTGAACGAGTTCGAGAGGAGTTCGTGGAGGATCAGGCCGCACGGCACGGCCACGTCCATGCCGAAGTGGATGGCCTGGACGTCCAGCACCGTGGCGACGCGCGATCGATCGATGCCGCGCAGCCGGTAGAGCTGCTCCGTGAGGAGGCGCGTGTACTCCACGAAGTCGACGCTGACGTGGTCCTTTCCGCGATCGAGCATCTCGTGGATGAGCGCCATCGCCTGGACGCGATCCTGGCTCTCCTGGAGCGCCGCGCGGCTGGCGGGATCGGCGGTGCTGACCTGCAGGCTGAGCAGGCCCGACACGATCTGGAGGTTGTTCTTCACGCGGTGGTGGACTTCGCGGATGAGCACCTCCTTGTCGCGAAGGGCCGCGTGAAGCAGCTCTTCCGCCCGCCTGCGCTCCGTGATGTCCCGCACGAACGCGCTGAAGTGATGGATGGAATCGGGGCGCACGTGCCGGGAAACCGTCAATTCCACGGGGAACTCGCGGCCGTCCCGATGGAGCGCGTAGAGTTCGATGCGGCGGCCGAGCATGGAGGAGGCGCCGCCGGCCTCGAGCCGCGCGAGGCCCATGCCGTGCGCCTCTCGAAACCGCTGCGGAATGATGGTCTCGGCGAGCGACCGGCCGAGCGCCTCGCGCCCCGGCCAGCCGAACATCTCCTCGGCGCGCCGGTTCCAGGAGGTGACGATGCCGCGGCTGTCGATCGAGATGAAGGCGTCGTCCGCCGTCTCGAGAATCGTCCGGTAATACTCTTCGCGCCGCCGGAGCTCGTCCTGCGCGTCGGCATAGCACGAGGCTCTCCTCCGTCTGACGCTGGAGCGCGCGCACCTCCGTCGGCGGCCGGCGATATTCGCTGCTTCCGAAACTGCGGAACAGCCCCTCGAACCGGGGATGCTCTCCGAGCAGCGGGCTGAGATGCGCGTGCAGGCACCGCTCGGGATCGTAGGTCTGCGCGGGGTGGGTCTCGGCCCAGAGGTGGACCGAGCGGATCCAGACGAGCAGCGCGGAGAGCGCCGCGTACCGGCTTCCGAGGATGCGCTGGAGTTCCAGGCGGCACGCCCCGGCTTCCGATGGATGGGCGACCGTGAACACCACGCCGCGAAGAAGCCGCCCTTCCTCGTCATTGCCCGGCCACGACTCCGCGGAAGGAAGCGCGGCGAGGGAGCGAAGCGCCTCGGCGCCCTCGACGGGATGCTGCTGCAACGCGTCGTCGAAGATCATCATCACGTCGTCGGGAGAGAGCGGGCCGCCCCGCTGGAGCGCCGCGGCCGGACACAGGAGGCACAGCGGCGCGGCGCAGCGCGGGGCGAGCAGGGCGAAGAGCCGCTTCTTGAAGCGGGGCGGCAGCGGATTGTCGATGACCGCGTGACGCGTCTGGCTCCAGAAAGCCTCCAGCGCGGCGTCATCGTCGCGCATCGGCGCGAACATGGGAGGGAAGAGGCCGAAGGCCGCCTCGATCTCGCCCCGGACATCGGCCGGCGCCCGCGTCACGCCGGCTTCTCGGCGATGACATCCTTGGCGACGTCGGCCAGCGCCTTGCGCGTCTTCATCGCCCGGACCTGGAGGGCGCGGAAGGCCTCGGCCTCCTTGAGGCCGTGGCGGTCCATCAAGAGGCCCTTGGCGCGATCGATGAGCCGCCGCCCCTCCAGGCGGTCGTTCGAATCGGCCAGCTCCCGCTCAAGCTGCCGCAGTTCGTCGAATCGCGCGCGCGCCAGTTCGACCGCGGCGAGCAGCGCGGGCGCATAGAACGGCTTGACGAGGAACGCGAAGACCCCGGGCTTCTGCGCCTGCTCGACAAACTCGCGCTCCGGGTAGGCGGTGATGATCACGCACGCGGCCGTCTTGCTCTTTCCGATCCGCTCGGCCGCTTCGAGGCCGGTCATGAGCGGCATCTTGATGTCCAGGATGACCACGTCGGGACCCAGGGCGTCGGCCAATCGCACCGCCTCTTCGCCGTCGCCGGCCTCCCCGACAACGATATGGCCCGCCTCTTCCAGGGTCTGGCGGAGAAAGAGACGGATGACCGCCTCGTCCTCGGCAAGGAGCACTTTCAGCCGACCCACGGCCGAAATGATAGCAGGCCGGGAGGGCGGGTCCGAAGGGAACGAAGGGAACCAAGGGAACGGAGGGAGGAGGCTCAGCGGAGGACTGCCTGGCGTTTCCTGTAGGATTCCTCGATGCGAGAGATCCTGATCGGGACTGACTCCTGGTCCAAGGACGGCTGGAACGGAACGCTCTACCCCAAGGGCACGCCGGGGGACCAGCTGCTGCGGGAGTACGCGAAGCACTTCAAGACCGTCGAAGCCGACACGACCTACTACCGCGCGCCGAAGAAGGACGTCGTCAAGGCGTGGGCCGACCAGCTGCCCGACGGCTTCGTCATGGCGGCGAAAGTGCCGCGGAAGATCGTCGTCGGCCGCGACGCGCCGGCGCCCGACGTCGAGAAGCTCCTGAACCGCGACGCGTTCCCGAACTACCTCGACTACTTTCTCGCCGGCATCGCGGAGCTCGGCGCGAAGGCCGGACCGCTGCTCTTCCAGTTCCCGAAGTTCTCGAAGAAGGTCTTCCCGGAGGCTGGCCCGTTTCTCGACCGCCTGGACGCCTATCTCGCCGGGCTTCCCGCGATCTTTCGATATGCCGTCGAGGTGCGCAACCCCGAGTGGGTCGCGCCGCCGCTGCTCGCGGTCCTGAAGAAGCACCGCACCGCGCTGGCGCTCGCCGAGCTCGACGCGTTCCCGGCGACGGAGGTCACGGCCGATTTCGTCTACGTCCGCCTGATCGGTGACCGCAAGAAGATGGAGGCGATGACGGAGAGCTTCGACCAGCCCGTGGTCGACCGCGCCGCGGATGTCGCCCGGTGGGGCGCGGCGCTGACGCCGGTTCAAGCGAACCGGATCTACGTCTACGCCGGCGATTACTACGCGGGGCCAGCAGTTCCGTAGATAGGCTCGGTGAGATCGCTAAGCCGATGCTGAGCAGATAGATCGACCGGAATTCCCGGACCGAAAGACCCGCATCAAATTCGCGTAAGCTGATGGTGGTTTTTTGCTTG
>Ga0247727_10004602_pt1 | contig 29040 bp, 27 predicted proteins | sample WisWelCaveWW1625_FD_202498 | JGI IMG/M metagenome (GOLD analysis project Ga0247727, IMG submission 202498) | Biofilm microbial communities from Wishing Well Cave, Virginia, United States - WW16-25 | ecosystem: Environmental > Aquatic > Deep subsurface > Groundwater > Cave microbial mat | place...
TTCAGATTGTCTATAACATAAATTTATTAAAAAAGGTTGGCGTTGAAAAAGCCCCGACCAATTTTGACGAGTTTTTGAAAGCCATTGATGCGTTAAATAAAAATGGGGTCGCGGGACTTGTTTCGGGCTGGGGGGAGATGTGGATGATTGATTGTTTTGCTTCCAACTACGCGTTTAACATTATGGGGGAAGCCAAAATTATGGCTACGTATCGCGGAGAGGTCCCGTACACAGATCCCGATTGGATAAAATTATTCAATGTATTTAAGACTTTAACCGATCGCAAAGCTTTTATGGAAGGTATTGTGATTAAGGGGAACAAATACGCTGAGCAAGACTTCGCCTTGGAGCGAGCGGCGTTTGGTTTTAACGGTTCCTGGTGCGTCAATGTTTATAACGATATGAACCCGAATTTGGAATACGGAGCCATGCTGCCTCCTTCAGTGAACCCAGCTTTACCGATGAAGATATGGGGCGGCGCCGGGTCATCGTTTGTGGTTAATAATAGTTCTCCTCAAAAAGGTGAAGCGATTAAATTTCTTAAATGGCTAACCGCTAAAGATCAACAGGTTTTCTTGACGGAACAAACGCATAATTTACCATCGAGCCGGCTGGCCTTGCCCGCCATTCCTAAGGTTTTGTCCCAGTTTGCCAGTGCCATGGATTCCACGACTCACCCCACCGTTTGGGAAAGGACGGAGCAGTCGCGTGTCATTGAGGCGTTTAATAAGGCGATCCAGTCGATCATCATTGGCGAAAAAACACCGGAACAGGTCGCACAGGAAGTACAAAAAGTGAAGGAAAATGAATTAGAACAAGAAAAGAAACGCCAAAATAGATAACCGCGCCACAAGGATGTCACAGCCAATTCCTAAAAGCCTCGCCCTGCATAAATTCCAATATTACTTGGGAAGTTTTTTGTTTGTCCTGCCGGCGTTAGCCATATTCATGATTTTTTATATTTATCCTTTTTATAAAACGTTTCACCTGGCTTTTCATGAGTGGAACGGCATTGATATCAAGCAGATTTTTATTGGTTTTGAGAATTTTAGCCGGCTATTCCAAGACCAGACGTGGTGGGTTTCCGTCCGAAACGCGGCGTACATTACTTTTATCGCGTTGACGTTTCAAAATGCCTTGGCGTTAGCGCTGGCCATGGCCTGCGACCGGGAGATCCGCCTGAAAAGGTTTTACCGGGTGGTTTTTTTTATTCCGCCGGTTCTCTCCGAAACCGTCGTCGGTCTTATCTGGCAGTGGATTCTCATCTCCGGGACGCAAAATGGGCAACAGATTGGTTTGTTAAATCATTTTTTGGAGCAGATTGGGCTTAGAAGTTTGGTACACAATTGGTTGTCGGATCCCAAGACGGTTTTAACTTGCATTGCTGTGGTCCACTGTTGGAAAGGGTTTGGGTGGGGATTTTTGTTGATGTTGGCGGGTTTGCAGACGATCGACCGTCAGCTTTACGAGGCGGCGCGTGTCGACGGGGCAAGCGCCTGGAGCGTCTTTCGTCATGTGACGTTGCCTATGATGATCCCCGTATTTTTGATGGTGGTTATTTTGACGATTTTGGGGTCCATGCAGGTTTTTGTGTTGTTGTATGTGATGGTCAGCAGCGGCTTGGGGGATCATACCGCGATTCCGGTGGGCCGTATTTTGGCGGCCATGACTGGCGGAGACCCGCAGTTTGGCTACGCCTGTGCGCTGGCGGTTGTCTTTGGGATGCTTCTGGTCATTGTCTCAGTGGTCTTTCAATGGATTTCCAAAAGGTTAAGACAGGCGTAAACGGAAGGGGATGGCATGATCAAGGGAATTAACCGGTATGTTGTCGGTAACAGTTTGATGGCGATGTCCATTCATTTATTTTTAATCGTGGTGGCGACGACGTGTTTGTTCCCGCTTTTTTGGATGGTGCGATCCTCGTTTATGAGCGACGACACGATTTTTGTGGATAAATCATTGATCCCCAGAGTGCTGCATCCGGAAAATTTTTACGTGGCCTGGACACAGGGAAGTTTCGGGGTTTATTTTTTTAACAGTGTTTGGTATACGTTCTGGACCGTTCTGGGAATTGTGATTATTGCCTCGCTGGCGGCCTATGCCATCTCGCGGCTTGAGTTCCCGGGAAAGAATTTTATCTTTACGATGTTTTTGGCGGCGATGATGATCCCTTTGCCGGGAAGTTTTGTCCCGCTTTATGTATTGATGAATAAGCTAGGCTTAATCAATTCTCGTATCGGTTATATCTTTTGTATGATCAATGTTGGTTTATCGGTGAGCATTTATATACTGAAGACCTTTTTTGACAAAATGCCCACGGCCCTGGAAGACGCCGCGCGCATCGACGGCTGTTCGCGTTTGGGGATATGGCGCCATGTGGCGCTGCCTTTGGCCAAACCGGCGATCGCGGTGATCGTCATTTTCCAATCGCTTAATGTGTGGAATGAATATATTTTGGCGACGCTTCTTTTAAACGACAAAGCGCTGATGCCGTTACAAAGAGGTCTGGTGGTTTTTCAGGGAACGTATAGCGTCGATTATCATCTTTTGATGGCCGGTTTGACCATTACCGCGGCCCCGATTATTTTGATTTACCTTCTCATGCAAAAACATATCATTAAAGGCCTTTCTTCCGGAGCGGTGGTGGGGTGAAAAATTTATTTATTATCATGGTTTTATTCTTGGGTTTAATGAATTGTCCCGTTTCTTTCGGCGAGGAGAACCCTGTCCTGGTAAATCCTCCGGCTAATGAGGAGATTTCAGTTACAACGCCAGCTATCATTCCCTCTCAAGAATCGCCAGGGGGTGAAGTAACGCCTCAAGAGAGTGAACAATCTCTTACGGTGATGGCCCCATCTGAACCACAACTGACTCCAGAAGAATTTGTTAAGAAGGCGTGGGCGTCTTCCGGTGCCAATGATATTGAGAAAGTCATTGAAATTACGACCCAGTGCCAGACGGTTTATGGGAAAGAAGCAGATCAACTCAATAGCCAGTTGACGGATTTCCCTCCTCAGAGTGATATCGATAAATATAAGACCATGAATGATGTGGCGACCTGCTTGTTTATCCGGGCGGAGGCCTTGATGAGCAACGGCCGGATGGAAGAGGCCAAAACTTTATTTGAAGAAATTATGAAGCGTTATCGCTGGGCGCAGGCCTGGGATCCCCGGGGGTGGTACTGGTCCGTTGAGAAAAAAAGTAAGGCCAGTATCCGTATTATTACCGGTGAAGGCCGGGAAGAGGATTTCCCCAAAGTCCCCGCCAAAACCGTTAAAACCAGGCCGAAGATTTATTTCTCAGGGAAAGACAAGGTCGTGGATTATACAAAATATGGCCAGTTCATTAACGCCGGGACCCAGGATTACCAATATGTCATTAAGGACCCGGTTGGCTTACAGAAAGCTGTTGGGGAAGGGATTTATCCTGACACGGGAAACCTTATTAAAAAGGATCCCAATTACGAAAAAGTAAAAAAAGCAGGGCGCTTGGAAGGTTCGCATTGGGACTTCGTGCATACGGACGATTTGGAGGCGGCCTTCTACAAGTGGGCCACCAGTTCTGAGCCTTGGGGGGTCAAGTTGTTTTATATCGGACTTATTTTCGAAAAGGCTGGCATGTATACGGAAGCGCTCAAAGCCTATCACGCCATTGTTGTTCATTTTCCCAACGCCACAGCGCGGACTTACTGGAATACGCCCTGGTATCCTGGTCAGACGGCGATTGCCAAGATTCGATATATTGTTCGTACTCATCCGGAGTTGGAGTTGGGATTTAAATGGGCCAAGATCCAGGTCGTTAATGGTTTTGATAATAATGTCGCCAACGATCAGGTGATTACTTATCCGGGGGTCATCGTTCAAAAGACGTTTTGGGATAAATTAAAAGAGTGGTTTAATTTTGATAAAAAAGTTATTCCGCTCAAAGGTGTTAAGAGGAAGATTGGAGACGGAAAGGTCCAACTCGTCCAATATGAAAATGACCATTGGCAGATGCAGGTGGAGGGTAAGCCTTTTGTCGTTCGGGGAATTACGTACGCCCCGACAAAAGTCGGCCAGAGCCCTGATAAGGGGACTTTAAAAGACTGGATGACGGAAGATGAAAATGTCAACGGCCGGGCCGATGGCCCGTATGACTCTTGGGTTGATAAAAATTTGAACAATCAGCAGGATGCCGACGAGCCTGTGGTGGGGGATTTCCAATTAATGCGGGAGTTGGGGGCCAATGTCCTGCGTGTTTATCACCAACCGTTTGAGCCGAACAAAGAGCTCCTGCGTAAGCTCTCCCAAGACCACGGCATTATGGTTATGATGGGGGATTTTTTAGGGAAATATGCGATCGGTTCCGGGGCCAGCTGGTATGAAGGGACAGATTATGAAAATCCGGAGCATCGTAAGAATATGTTGGAATCCGTAAAAAAGATGGTACTGGAATTTAAGGATGAACCGTATTTGCTATTGTGGATTTTGGGTAATGAAAATAATTACGGCGTAGCCTGTAACGCGGATAAAAAACCCGAGGCGTATTATCGGTTTGTCAATGAAGTTGCCCAGTGGATCAAATCCGTTGACAAAAATCATCCCGTGGCCATTTGCAATGGGGATACTTTGTATTTAGATGTTTTTGCCCAAGCGGCGCCCGATGTGGATATTTTTTCCGCTAATGCCTATCGGGGTGAATATGGTTTTGGCGCCTTTTGGGAGCAGGTGGCCGATGCCACCGGTAAACCAGCGTTTCTGTCCGAATATGGGTGCCCTGCCTTTGCGGCCCATATGACCAGGGAAGAAGCCGAGGAGGCCCAGGCCAATTATCACAAAGGTAATTGGTTGGATATTGTGATGAACATGGCTGGCGGGGCGGAGGGTGTAGGTAACGCACTGGGTGGGGTTGTTTTTGAATGGATGGATGAGTGGTGGAAAAATTATGAGCCATTTTTACATGATAAGACAGCCGGAGCGATTGGCCCTTTTCCGGATGGTTATATGTATGAGGAATGGTTTGGTTTGATTGGGCAAGGGGATGGGCAACATAGCCCATTTATGAGGCAACTGAGGAAGAGTTATTTCCTATATAAAGATTTTTGGCAAAAAAAATAGAAATAGAGTATACTATGGCCAAGAAAATATTTTTAAAATGATTTCATCAACCGTTATTCAACCAAAGGAGGGAATAAGAAATGAAAAAGGTTTTGTTTGCCGCGTGGTTAATCATGGGAACAATTTTTGTCAGTCCTGCCCTGACATGGGCTTATAATTTCGGGGATTACCGTTCGGTGACATTGGCCTCGAAAGCCTGGGAAGCCTTAGAAAAGGGCGATATTGAGGCGGTTCTGGCGTATACGAATAAATGTATTGAATTGTATGGAGCGCAGGCCAAAAAGATGCAGGCGAGCCTCTCCGATTACGTCACCGGCCCCAATGATCTGGTTTTTCAACAATGGGCCTTAAACGATGTGGCCACTTCTCTTTTCATCCAGGGTGAAGCCTACCGCAAAGCCAACATGATGGATGAAGCCAAAGAAGCCTACCAGAAGTTAATTTCTGAATATACCTACGGTCAATGCTGGGATCCCAAGGGTTGGTTTTGGAAACCGGCTGAGGCCGCCAAGGAAAAATTGGCCTCGCTGGAATCTAATTCCGACGTAGACTTTGGGGACGGTTCTTCCGCGACTCTAACCAAGAAAGCCTGGGATGCCCTTGGTAAGAATGATCTTAAAAGTGTTGAGATTTTTACCAATAAATGCATCGATCAGTTTGGGGGTAAAGCAAAAGAGATGCAGGACTCCCTGACCGGTTACCCCTGGGAGTCCAATGAGAAAATTTTTTCCTACTGGGCGCTTAACGACGTGGGAACGTGTCTTTTCATTAAAGGGGAAGCTTATCGCAATGCCAGTCGCACGGACGATGCTAAAAAGGCCTACCGTGATCTCATCGACAGTTATTCTTATGCCCAATGCTGGGATCCCAACGGTTGGTTTTGGAAACCGGCCGAGGCCGCTCAACAAAAACTCGATGAGCTAGAAGAGAGTAAAAGCTAATGAGCAAGACTCTCTTTTCTTTTATTCTAGCGGTTCTTATCTTTTCCGGGTGCGGACAAAAGCAAGATACCGCGCCCCAGACATCTAACGCACCCGAAGCACCCAAGGCCTCGGAAGCGGAATGGCAGGCGGCCTTGAATAATAATCAGGTCAAAAGTGATTTTAGGCCGTTTGTCATTTATTCTGACAAAGGCTTTAAAGGAAATCATTTTGTCTCATCCGGATTCATGCCAGACGGACAGTGCGTCAAGCTGGATGACAGTTGGCGCGAGGGTTGTTACGCTGGGACAAGTTGTATTAAAATTACTTATGATATAGAGTGCTCTAAGAAAACGCAAGGTTGGGCCGGTGTTTATTGGCAGAATCCAGCCAATAATTGGGGCAAGCAGAAAGGTGGCTTTAATATAACCGGTGCTACAAGGTTGACCTTTTGGGCGAAGGGGGAAAAGGGTGGTGAGCGAATTGAAGAATTTAAGATCGGGGGGATTGCCGGTGATTATCCCGATGCCGATTCGGCCGTTATTGGCCCGGTGGTTTTGACCAATGAGTGGAAAGAATATACGATCGATCTTCGGGGAAAAGATTTGTCGTATATTATTGGCGGATTTGCCTGGGCCACCAACGTGGATGTCAATCCCGAGGCCTGTACGTTTTATTTAGATGAAATGAAATACGTCAGCACGGAGGGAGAGACCAAATAAGGAAGTAAAAAATAGTTTGTTCGTTTGTTTGTAAACCCTGTATCTTGAGATACAGGGTTTTTTTTCGCGGAAAACCCGACGGGCGAAGAAAGATTTTTAAAAATTGCTAAAAATGAATAGACAACAAAAAAAAATCTCTATACGATATGCCTGCCCATTAAAATAAACGGACAAAATCTCAACGATATGAAACCCATTACAATTAGGAACGAAGAACTTTCTGAGCGGTCGCGCCGTAACTTATTTATCCTAGAGACGATTCGTCGCTCTGGTCCCATTAGCAAGGCGGACATTTCACGGATCTCTGGGGTCAACGTGGTTACGATTTCCAATTATATCGAGGGATATTTGCGCAGCAATCTTGTTCGGGTTAAATCCTTGGATGTTTCCGCCGGGGGACGGCGGCCTGCCCTTTTGGCCTTGAACCCGCATGGCGGTTTGGCGGTTGGGGTTGGGTTAAATCTTTTGGGGATGATAGGACTGGTCGTTGATCTTCATGGCCTAGTGATCGCGCGGGTGGATAAAAACCGTCCCGGCGTGGATGCCAAAGAAATTGTGGATACGGCGGTTAAGATTATCACCGAACTCTTTGATAAACTTTCCGTTTCTGATCGGGAGAAAGTGGAAGGTATTGGCATTGGGATTGCCGGAATCGTCGATCAGAGTAACGGGACGATTCGTTGGCCCGGGAAAGCGGCTACGGGGCCGTGCGAATATACGGTGTTAGAGATCGGGTTCAAGGATACCCTCGAGAAAAAGTTTCGCTATCCCTGCACTGTGGAGAACGACGCGACCGTCGCCTGCTTGGGGGAACAATGGATGAATCCGGATCCATCTATCGAGAATTTGATTTACATGTTTTCAGGGGTAGGATGCGGGTTGATGTTCAACGGCGAGGTTTATCATGGGACGACTGGCGGGGCAGGGGAGATTTCTTTAAATGGGTTAACCCAGATCAAAGGTGCGGGGACCCCATGGGGCGCAGAGGTGGATTTTTTTCACCCCTGGCAGGATGATTTCGGGATCCCTGAGGAAGTTATTCAAACATTAAAAAATCAAAAGATTACGTCCGGGCCGCTGATTGAGTTGACGAAGGGGAAACGGGAACAGGTCACACTGCGCGAAATTTTTCAGGCGGCCAAGGCGGGCGATCATGTTTGCATTGAAAAAGTGAAATGCGCCGCACGGCGGCTGGGATGTAAAGTTGCGCTTTTAGTCAACTTGTTAAATCCGCAAATGGTCATTATTGGCGGCGGTTTGGAAGAGGGAGGAAGCATTCTTTTAGATACTGTCCGGTCCACGGTCGCTGAGTTGTCTTTCCCGGAAATGGCGAATGCCGTCAAGATTATTCCTTCCCGATTGGGTGGCGATGCCGTGGCCATCGGCGCCGCCAGCCTCGTTGTCCGTCAGGTTTTTTCCAAAGGATAAATCTTTATATTAGTGGAAAATTATCGAAATTTCCCTTGAGTTAACTTTTTTGCTTTGTTATAGTTAAACAAAATTTAAGAGCCCTCGGAAATTTCTCCACTGATGCCTTCATCCTGCCCGCCTCGGCTAAAAAAGATATAGCGGGTCGGGGAATAAGCCTGTAGGGCGCATTGGGATTATCAAAAGGAGAATCAGTAATATGTCGAACGCGATTAAGCTGGTTGTGGGTGTTCTGGTTCTAATGCTTATTGGAAGTGGCGCTTTTGTTTACCTGTTGTACAATCAGACTCAAGATCTTCAAAAAAACAAAACCGACCTTGAACAGCAACTGGCCGAATTAAAGGAACGAGAAAATAAAGCCCTCGCTGAAAAGCAAAGCCTTTCCGACCAGGTTCAGGAAGCGCAAAATACCCGGTCCAAACTTCAAAAGCAACTTTCCGATTTGAATACCCAGGTGGCCTCCGTAACCGGCGAACGCGACAACTGGAAAAATCAGGTTGACACGTTGCGGCGGGAACGAGATGAACTCATGGTAAAGCTTCAGGAAAAGCCGAAAGAAATTATCGTGGAAAAAGAGGTCGTTAGACCAGCTCCAGCGGTTGCTCCGGCTGGGTCGACATCCGTTGAGTCCCCGGCCGAGGATCAGTACTGGGGAAGCGTGCTTAAAGAAAAAGCGGCTTTGGAACTGCAGATAGACGAGGTTAAAAATCAGTTGTCCGCCGCGAACATTGAGATTGAAGAATTAAAAAAGTCAAACTCGGATTTTAATTTGGAGTTGGGTCTTTTAAAGAACGAGAAAGAAGAAATCCAGCGTAAGATTAAGTACACGGAAGATTTGGCCAACACCCTTTCGATTGATTTGGCCAGGGAGAAAAATGATAAGCGTTTTATGGACAGCCGTTACCAAAAAATTCGGGATGAGAATTCTGGGTTGCGTTCCCAGATTAAAGAATTAAATTCCTCAAAAGTCGCCCTGGAGAAAAGCCTTGAACGTCTGAAGGGCGATAAACAAAAAGTTGAGCAGAAACTTTCGGAAACGGAAAGTATTATTCAGAATCGCATTAATGAAGTTCTTGAAATAAAAAGTAGTCTGGATCGGCGCTTACAGACAAGCCCGGGGGCCACAGCCGGTTCCGGGTCGAAAGAGGTTGAACTACCCCCCATTATCGTTAGTCCTTCTTCCAATTCATCGATGATGGCCGAGACTCAAGGGACAACCTCGTTGCGCCCGGGTTTAGAGGGCCGTGTTGTCAGCGTTAATGAGGAAAATAATTTTATCATTATCGATGCCGGAGAGGGTGCCGGCGTAAGGGTGGGGGATCGGCTCAATGTCTACCGCGGCAATCAATATATCGCCGGGGTCGAGGTTATTCAGGTCAGAAAAGATATTTCCGCCGCCGATATTAAGCAGAAAGGTGCCAAGATCCGCGTCGGAGACAGCATAAGGTAATTTTTTCAACTCGTGGAAAAGAAAAAAAGAATCAGCATTTCAGATGTGGCCCGCCGTGCCGGGGTGTCCATCACTACGGTCTCGCGTGTTATCAACAATGTCCCTACCGTTGATCCTCAGAATCGCGCCAAAGTCGAAGAGGCTATCGCCCATTTAAAATTTAAACCCAATGTCAGCGCCCAGCGGTTGGCCAGTGGCTACAACAGCACCGTCGGGTTGGTGATGCCGGGCTATCCGGGGATCTTTCATTCCTTTTATGCCATTGAGTTGATCCGCGGTATTGGGCATGCCTGTGAGACTTTCAAGCTGGATCTTTTGTTCCATATTACCAATGGATATAACCCGATTAACACGGCCAATGTTGGGGGCATTATTTTTGCCGATATCATCGAAAATAGAAAGCAGATTGAGGCCGCCTTAGGCGAAGGGCTGCCTTGTATCGTTATTAATAATGTCGTTGAAGATATGGATGTCCATTATATTGCTGTCGATAATATCAAGGGCGGGCGAATGGCGGTTGAATATTTGGTTAATTTAGGGCATAAAAATATCGCCACCGTTACCGGAGCGCTCAATACCCAGTCCGGTGCATTTCGTTTGGTCGGCTATGAGCAGGCTTTGAAAAAGAAGGGAATTGCTCACAGACCGGAGTATGTTTATCAAGGCGATTATTCCCGTCGGTGCGCGCGTCTGGCCACCGAACAGTTTTTAGATTTGAAGGACCCACCCACGGCTGTTTTTGCGGCCAGCGATGAAATGGCCCTGGAAGTGATTGCTGTAGCCATGGAAAGAGGTTTGAAAGTCCCTAAAGAGTTTTCTGTGATCGGTTTTGACGACAATCCCGCCGGCCTCTACGGGCCCGTGAGCCTTACCACCATTCGCCAACCTTTATACAAAATGGCCGAAGATGCTGTTCGCCAGCTGAATGCCATTGTGAGCGGCAAAAGAACTTCTCCGGTCAAGATCCTCATGGCTCCGGAGCTTATTACCCGCGAATCCTGCGCCAGTCTCCGCTAAGCGTGTGTCCTTTTTTAAATTCTTCCCCCGAACGAATTTCCCAGTGGATGAAACAGTTGACAAGAAATAATTTTGGTTGTATGGTAGGAAAGTCTTTTGGCCAAAAGAAGCGAAAGTGAGACGAGGAAATGGAAAAATTGTTGACCATTTTCATGTATGTCTTATGGGCGGTATCTTTGCTCGGGCTTTTGGTCATCACGTTTACAAGTTTTAAATATATGGACTTGAATGTGATTGTCGGGATCTTATTCTTTTTCACCATACTGAATACTTTTATCGCCGTAAATAAAAAATAATGATACGTCCATTTGAATGTGTTGTCATCGGTGGCGGCCACGCCGGTATTGAGGCTGCCTTAGCCTCAAGCCGCATGGGGGTCAGCACTTTGATGATTACCATGTCCTTTGATACCATCGGGCAGATGAGTTGCAACCCAGCCATCGGCGGTGTGGGGAAAGGGCAGCTCGTCAAAGAAATCGACGCTCTCGGTGGAGAAATGGGGCTTGCCGCTGACCGCACCGGCATTCAATTCCGCCAACTCAACGCTTCCAAAGGGCAGGCGGTGCGTTCCTCCCGCTGCCAGTCTGACCGCAAATGTTATAAACTTTACATGCAGAATGTCGTTCGAAATCAGAAGAACCTTACTGTCATTGAGGGGCTTGTTGCCGAGATCATTGTCCGCGCCGGTGCCGTCCGGGGTGTCAAGACGGAAGCCGGGGAGACATTGGAAACTAAGGGAGTGGTGGTCACCACCGGAACTTTTTTGAGAGGTTTGATCCACGTGGGAACTTCGATTACGCCCGGCGGGCGCGTGGACGAACCGGCGGCCTGCCAGCTGACGGATAATTTGAAGGATTTGGGGTTTGAAATTTTACGTTTTAAAACGGGAACCCCGCCGCGGCTCGATGGCCGGACGATCGATTATTCTCAATTGATTCGTCAGGATTCCGATAATCCGCCTGTTCCATTTTCTTTTAAAACAAAAGAGATTCCTTCTGATCAGTCGTTATTGCCCTGTCACATGACGCAAACCAACGCAAAGACTCATGAGATTATCCGAAATAATCTCTCGTGTTCACCGATGTATTCCGGCCGGATCAAGGCGACGGGCGTGCGTTATTGTCCTTCGATTGAGGATAAAATTGTCAAATTCGCCGATAAAAAAAGTCATACGATTTTTCTTGAGCCGGAAGGGTTAGACACGCATTTGGTTTATCCCAACGGAATTTCCAATGGGCTTCCCGTTGCGGCACAGGAAGAGTTGATTCATTCCATTAAGGGTTTAGAAAAGACCGTGATGGTGCGTCCCGGTTATGCCATTGAGCACGGTGTTATTCCACCGACGGAATTAAGGCCCTCCCTGGAGACCAGGAAAGTTCAGGGTTTGTTTTTGGCGGGACAGATCAACGGGACCACGGGTTATGAAGAAGCCGCCGCGCAGGGGATCATGGCCGGGATTAACGCGGCTTTATATGTGCAGAGCAAACCGCCTTTTGTATTGGGGCGTCACGAGTCGTATATCGGTGTCTTAATTGACGACCTGACGACCAAGGGCACGGATGAGCCGTACCGGATGTTTACTTCGCGGGTGGAATATCGGCTTATTATTAGGGAAGATAACGCGGATAAACGTTTGGCGAAATACGGTCATCAGTTTGGATTGATCACGGATGCGCAGCATGCGGCTATTCAAAAGAAATATGCCCTCATTGCGGAAGAAATTAAACATCTGGCCGATACCAAGGCTCGTCCCGGCGGAGAGCTGGAAAAGATTTTGGAAAAATTCGGCAGCACGCCGTTAGCGAAGGTCACCTCACTTCGGGAAATCTTGAAGCGGCCGGAAGTCCGCTATGCCATGATTGCCGATTTTGACGGGGGTTTAAAAGAATTACCGCAGTCCGTCATCGATCAGGTGGAATATGAGATTAAGTATGAAGGGTTCATCGAGCAACAGCTCAAAGAGGTCGACCGTTTCAAACATATCGAACTCATTAGAATCCCGGAGGGGATTGAGTATTCGAAAATTTCCGGGATTTCCCGAGAGATTGCCGAGAAATTGACGAAGCGCCGGCCCGTTTCCTTAGGGCAGGCCAGCCGGATTTCCGGGGTCACCCCGGCGGCGATTTCTATTCTGATGGTCTATTTTCGTAAACAAAAACAGGCAAAAGTTAAAAAATTAAAAATGGAGGACTGGCATGAGAATAGCGAATGACATTATTGAGTTAATCGGCAAAACCCCTTTAGTCAGATTAAATAAAGTAACCAAGGGTTGCGTTGCCGAGGTTATCGCCAAATTGGAGTTTTATAATCCTTTAGGGTCGGTCAAAGACCGCATCGGTCTCGCAATGATCGACGCGGCGGAGAAAGCGGGGAAGATTGACAAGAATAAGACGGTTGTTCTGGAACCGACCTCGGGCAATACCGGGATCGCGTTGGCTTTTGTCTGCGCTGTTAAAGGTTATAAGTTAACGTTGACGATGCCTGAGACGATGAGCCTTGAGCGCCGGGCGCTGCTGCGTGGCCTGGGGGCCAACCTGGTCCTAACGCCTGGGCCAGAAGGCATGAGGGGGGCCATTAAAAAGGCCAACGAATTGGCCGAGTCGGATAGAAATTATTTTATTCCGCAACAATTTGATAATCCGGCTAACCCTGAGATCCACCGCAAGACCACCGCCGAAGAAATTTGGAACGACACCGACGGGAAAGTGGATATCCTGATCTCCGGCATCGGCACGGGCGGAACCATCACCGGCGTTTCGGAAGTGATAAAGAAGAGAAAACCTTCCTTTAAGGCTATCGCCGTGGAACCAAAAGGTTCTCCGGTCCTTTCGGGCGGTAAACCGGGCCCACATAAAATCCAGGGGATCGGGGCGGGCTTTGTTCCGGGAATCTTGAACACAAAAATTATCGATGAGATTATTCAGGTCGATAATGATGAAGCCATGACTCACGCCAAGATGCTTATGAGAGAAGAAGGGATTTTGGCGGGGATTTCCTCCGGCGCAGCCTTGAGCGCGTCTTTACAGGTGGCCCGCCGTCCAGAAAATAAGGGAAAAATGATTGTGGTCATTATTCCCAGCACGGGCGAACGCTATTTGAGTACAGATTTGTTTGCGGAATTTAGGGATTAGTAAAAGTAAAAAGGAGACAGGCACTAATTTTATTTTTAAAAAATTAGTGCCTGTCTCCTTTTTTCCAACCAATGTCCAATACCCGCCGTTTTCTCCTATTTATTAGTCTGATTTTCGTTTGTTGGTTCATCGGCCGTTTTATTCAGGTTGATTTTAAAGACTACAAAGATTTCATTTTACAATTTCCGGTTTCCGTCTCTGGGCTGGTATTCGTCGTCCTTTATGTGGCGGTGACTCTTTTCGTATGGCTGGCGAAGGATTGGTTCAAGATTATCGGGGCGGTGGTGTATGGCGCTTACGTAAGCACATTTCTAATCTGGATTGCCGAGATCATCAACGCGGTGCTGTTGTTTTCTTTGAGCCGGCGGCTTGGACGGGAGTTGGTTGAGGAAAAAGTTAAAGGGAAGCTGCGCGTTATGGGAACTTTATCCGAGCGCAACAACTTCGGAACAATTTTTATTTTAAGGTTGATTCATCTCATCCCGTTTAGGTTTCTGGACTTGGGCTGCGGGCTGACAAAGATACCGTTACGGCAATATCTTTTGATTGTGGTTTTGGCCTCACCGCTGCCGATTTTTTTTATTCAATTCGTGTTAGCCGGGGTGGGAGAGAGTATCCTTAACAATCCCAGCCTCCCTCAACTCTGCGCGGCGTTGATGGAATATTTTTCAAAAAATCAGACGGTGCTGTGGTGGGGGTTTGCTTATGCGGTCGTGTCGGTGGTATTGATGGTTATCTTGCGCAAAAAAATACCCGCGTTTTAGGAGAAAATTTTATTGTCGATGCGCCGCCAGTCCGTCAGTACGGGATCGAAATTTCGTTTTTTCAACATCGCCACGATGTTTTCCACAGAGCGTTCATCCTGGATGTCGAATTGAGGATCAAGGTCTTCGGGGCTTTCGGAGGTGTATCCCCCGACGGAAGTCTTGGAGGCCGCCGAAATTCGGGTAATGCCCACCCCTAAAAGCCGGTCGCGCAGCCGGGCGCTTTCGCGGGTCGATAGATTAATCCCTACCCGCGGAAAAACGATGCGCGCCAGACAGATAATTTTAAACAGCATCAAATCCGAAACCAGACACGGCTCAAACCCCAATCCTTTGATCGGCCGCAGCCGCGGGAAGGAAAGGCTGTACTCAACGCCGGGAAAATTTTTTTCCATGAAGCGCAGATGTAAGAAAAGTTCATGCGCATCGGCCGCCACATCATCCGCGAGACCAAGCAGGATCCCCATTGAAATCTGGCGCATGCCGGCGTGGGCGATGCGTTCGGGCGCCCCGTAACGATAATCATAATTTTTTTTCTTCCCCGAAAGATGGACTTGGGCGTAACGGTGGCGATTATAAGTTTCTTGATAGATCGCAATGCCGTCGACTCCGGCTGCGAAAAGTTCCCCGTACTCGGTTTCGTCCATGGGGTGGACCTCAAGGCTGATACTGGAAAAATATTTTTGCGCTATTTCAACGGCTTCCTTTAAGTAGGCAAGCGGTGTGGCCTGATAGGATTCGCCGGTCAGGATCAAAATGTTTTCAATGCCGCTTTGGGCGACATGCGCCATTTCTTTGTTGATTTGTCCGGGCGTCAGTTTGAGGCGGTGGATGCGGTTACGCACATGAAATCCGCAGTAAGTACAGTGGCTGCTGCAGTAGTTGGAAATATAAAGCGGCGCGTAAAGGGAAATCGTGTGACCAAAATATTGCTGGGTAAGTCTTTTGGCTTTCTGCGCCAGGTTCTCAATAGCCTCGGGAGATTCGATGGCCAGGGTTTTTTGAACTTCCGTCAGTGAAATCATCGTTCGAATAAAAATCCGGTTAACGGCGAAGAGGCGCTGGCCGGTGACTGCTTTTGGGGTAATTTGCTTAAGTAGGCCAATCGTCCGGCGGCAACGGCCAGAGAAAAGGCCTGGGCCGCCACGGCGGGATTCTGGGCCGTGGCGACGGCCGTATTGGCCAGCACGGCGTCCGCTCCCATTTCCATCGCCTCCGCGGCCTGTGAAGGTCGGCCGATTCCGGCGTCCACCACGATGGGGACGTCGATTTCATCGATGAGGATTTTGATAAATTCTTTGGCTTTAAGTCCCTGGTGACTTCCGATTAAGGAGCCCAGCGGCATGACGGTCGCGGCCCCGGCTTTCACGAGTTGGCGTGCGACGTAGAGATCCGGGAACATATAGGGAAGCACAACGAATCCTTCGGCCGCGAGAATTTCAGTGGCCTTAATGGTTTCCTGATTGTCCGGTAACAAATATTTGCTGTCGTTGATGACTTCAATTTTTACCCAATTCCCGCAACCGGAAGCTTGGGCCAGCCGGGCGATACGCACCGCTTCCTGGGCGTTACGGGCGCCGGAGGTATTGACAAGCAAGGTGACATGTTTAGGGATGTATTCCAGGATATTCTCTTCGTGGTGTTCGCTATCTATCCTCCGTAAGGCCACGGTGACGATTTCAACTTGGGCGGCTACAATACTTTCGGTGACGTCGGCTTTATTTTTAAATTTTCCCGTGCCCAAGAAGAAACGATTACGGAATTTTTTGCCGGCAATCGTCAAGGGTGTATCTTGTATTTGTTGAGGGGTCGTGGAGATCTGGTCCATATAGAATTGGAAACTTTATCCGCCGCCGACGATGGTGACAAGTTCCAGCGAGTCGTTTTCCTTGATGACTTGGTTGGCCCAGCGGTCATTCTTGATGACCTGGCCGTTTAATTCCACGATAACTTGATGTGGATTAGCGCAAAATTCTTCAATAAGTGTCTTTAAATTTTTGGCCGAACTAAAGTCTTTGGTCTGGCCGTTCACAATAATTTTCATAAATTAATTTAATTGGGAAATGACTGAGGGTCATATTAAAAGAATTGGTTTCAAAATGCAAACAAAAAGTGTCGGCCGCATTGCGTCGAAGGGGTGTACTAACCGTATTTAATGTGCGTCAAAATCGGCACAATATATTTATTGACAAATCCGGGAAAATAGCCCATACTTTCGCCCAACAAGACGAGGAGAAGTGATACTTAGACCGCAGGGTAGAAGCTAACACGCCTTGCGGTTTCTTTTCGTCAATTTTGAAAAAGGAGGTAATTGGTAATGGTAAAAGGAAAAGTAAAATGGTTCAGCGATCAAAAAGGTTTTGGCTTCATTACGCCGGAATCCGGGAAAGATGTGTTTGTGCATCACAGCGCGATTCAAGCGGAAGGCTACAAATCATTGGCCGAAGGGCAAGAAGTTGAGTTTGAAATTGTCACCGGCCCTAAAGGTGAGCAAGCCCAGAACGTGGTGAAGGTATAAAAAGCCAAGCAGCCCGGGATGAACGCGTCCCGGGCCTTTTTTTGCCCAGAATTTTTAGTGCCCTGACACTTTCGGGGGTAATAATACAAACGTCTTAAATAATTTGACATGTGTCATTATGCCCACAATGACACTTTAATTCTGACGTTTGTATTAGTTCATCCCTCAGATTTATGCCCGACTATATTTGTCCCCATTGCAAAAATCCAATTTACGACGAGGATGCGCTGTTGTGTCATTTCTGCGGCGGGAGTCTGGAGCGGGCCGGGCGCGGATTCATGGGGCGCGTGCGTTACGCGAACCATAAAGTCGTTTGGTTCTTCATCGCCTTTATCGTCTTGTTCGCTTTCGTTTTGTTGTTGTTGCGTTGAGCCGGCCAATGCCGGTTGGACCACGGGAAAATTGCTAAAAAATTTATATTTCCACTTGCATACTGATATTTATTTGTTGTATAAGATACTCATTAAGTAAGTCTCATTTAACAAGTTTCGACCACAAGGAGGCCAGAAATCAAAAATCCCACAGAACCCAATAAAGCTTTTGGTTATCAGCTTTTGTTGGATCTTTACGGTTGTAAAGAAGGGGCGTGCGACGATCTCAGTCTGTGTTATAAATTTTTAGATGACATGGTTACTGAGTTGGGAATGGAGAAACAATCACCACCGAGTATTTTCCGCAGCGATGAGCAGCGCTTCCCAGATAAGGCTGGCCTCTCGGGATGGGTCCCCTTGATTGAAAGTTCTATTGTGATTCATACCCTAACACCTAAGAATTATATTTCTATCGATGTTTATTGCTGCCGGTGTTTTGACCGTGAGAGGGCCAAGGAAGTCTGCCGGCGGTTTTTCACGCCCAAACGCATCGATGAGCAATATATGGAACGGGGAGTTGATTATTACACAACTGATTCAAATTATCATACGCTTACCGTTAAGAGGAAAAACACCAAGATCGATGAAGTGACGGTCAGTAAGAAAGAACCTGAGTTGGCCGTCCGGTAATCCAACTACAGTTGATAACCAAAACAGGAGCCGATCCAAATTGCTGGCTCCTGTTTTTTTTGTAGCATCGGAAACTGAAAGTTTCCAACGCGTCACCCCGTGGAATTCAAAGAATTCCCGGGGCTGAGTCCTGAGGAATCGTAAAACGATTCCTCAGGGTAAAATAGTGCGCGAAGCGCCTATTTTCTATCGGGGTTGGTGTAAGTCGTTGACGGTTTTTTTATCGTTTGTTAGAATGAAGCCCTTTCCAAGATAAAAGATATGCCTTATACAGCCAATGAAATAAAACGCATTGAAGAAAAATGGCAGAAGATTTGGGCTGAGAAAAAAATTTTTAAAGCCACACTCGATAGCCGCAAGCCTAAGTATTATGCCCTCGAGATGTTTCCCTATCCATCGGGAAAGATCCACATGGGTCATGTGCGCAATTACACCATTACAGACGTTGTGGCCCGTTTTAAGATGAATCAGGGCTTTAATGTCCTTCATCCTATCGGTTACGACGCTTTTGGTCAACCCGCTGAGAACGCCGCTATCAAACATAATATTGACCCTGCCAAGTGGACCTGCCAGTGCATTGATCAAATGCGTGAGGAACTCAAGAAGATGGGTTTTTCTTATGACTGGGACCGCGCATTATCGACTTGCGATAAGGAATATTACCGTTGGAATCAGTGGATATTTTTGAAGATGTATGAGCGTGGCCTCGCTTATAAGAAAGCCTCGCCCGTGAACTGGTGCCCGAGCTGTGAAACAACCCTCGCTAACGAAGAGGTCATCAATAACGCCTGCTGGCGCTGTAAATCCGAGGTCATCCAAAAAGATTTGGAACAATGGTATTTGAAAATCACCTATTACAGCGAACCGCTTTTGGAAGATTTAAAGCAGCTCAAAGGCTGGCCCGAGCGTGTCATCACCATGCAGGAAAACTGGATCGGCAAAAGTCTTGGGGTGGAAATTTATTTCAAGACAAAAAAGACCAATGAGACGATCCCGGTGTTCACGACACGCCCCGATACTATTTTTGGCGCCACCTATGTTGTTTTAGCGCCGGAACATCCTTTGGTTAAAAAATTGATAAAGGGTTCAGCGCAAGAATCAGAAATTCTGGCGTTTATTGACAAGGTTGCCAAAGAAACCAAAAGCGAGCGCATGTCCGGCGATGTGAAGAAGGAAGGCGTTTTTACCGGCGAGTATGCGATTAATCCTGTGAACGGCGAGGTGATTCCGATCTGGATCGCTGATTATGTGTTGATGGAGTACGGCACTGGGGCCATCATGGCCGTGCCCACCCATGACCAGCGTGACTTTTTATTTGCGAAAGAACATCATTTGCCTTTGCGGATCGTTATCCAGGATCCCGAACATCCCCAGCAAAAAGAAATAGATTTAACGGGCGCGTATGAAGGGGACGGCGCACAAATGAATTCCGGTCAATTTAACGGACTCTCGAACCGCGAGGCCATGAAAAAAATGGCCGAATGGATGGCGGCGAATAATATAGGGAAGACGACTGTCCACTGGCGTCTGCGTGATTGGCTGATTTCCCGTCAGCGCTATTGGGGGACTCCAATCCCGATAATTTATTGCCAGAGTTGCGGGATTGTCCCGGTCCCGGAAAATCAATTGCCGGTCGCTCTTCCGGAAAATGTTTCCATTACCGGCGAGGGTGGTAGTCCGTTGTTGAAATGTAAAGAGTTCGTGAACGTGAAGTGTCCGAAATGCCAAAAGCCAGCCCGCCGCGAAACCGACACCATGGCGACGTTTTTCGATTCATCGTGGTATTTTCTGCGGTATTGTTCGGTCCAAGATGATTCCCAAATTTTTGACAAAAAGGAAGCGGCTTACTGGATGCCGGTGGATCAGTATATCGGCGGCATCGAACACGCGATTCTGCATTTGTTGTATTCGCGGTTTTTTACGAAATTTTTTAAAGATTTGGGATTGGTGAATTTGACCGAACCGTTTGAGCGCCTCTTAACGCAGGGCATGGTTTTAAAAGACGGCGAAGTGATGTCGAAATCGAAGGGCAATACCATCGACCCGGACGAAGTGATCAGTCAGTACGGGGCTGACGCGCTGCGTTTGTTCGTTTTGTTCGCGGCGCCGCCCGAAGATCAGCTCGAATGGAACTCAAGCGGTATCGAAGGCAGTTGGCGGTTTCTAAACCGCGTGTGGATTTTGGTGGAAGAAAAATATACCAAGGGTCTGGGCGGTCCATTGAAAATTGAATCCGAACCGCATAAAGATTTGGAACGCGAGCGCCATCTGGCCATTAAGAAAGTCACGGAAGACATCCAGAATTTTAAATTTAACACGGCGATCAGTTCGTTGATGGCCCTTGTTAATAAGATCGAAAAATATGCCAATCCCAAAGAGGCGAATCTTATTCACCAGCCGCTTTTAAATGAAGCCATCGCGACCACAGTGCTTTTGTTGTCACCGTTAACGCCACACATTTGTGAAGAGATGTGGGAAATGATGGGCCGAAAAGCCGAAAGCATCAGCCGTGTCGCTTGGCCGAAACTCGACGAAAAAGCTTTGGTTCAGGACATTATCCCGGTTGTCGTTCAGATCAACGGCAAACTGCGCGGCAAATTCGACGTCGCCCCCAACTTGAGCGAAGAAGAGTTAAAAAAGATTATCCTGCAGGACCCGAAAATCCAGGAACATCTGCAAAATAAAAGCATTCAAAAATTGATTGTTGTTCCCAATAAGCTTGTGAATCTCGTCGTATCCTAACCGTAAATTCCCCGCGGGTTTTTTAAAACCTCATCCAGCCTTAAAAGAAAGTAATTAACGTAAGTTAATGTTTTTGGTGTCACGGCCTGCTCCCTGGCCCGTCATATAGGACAGGGTGGGCAGACAAAAGCCTCGCCATCGGCGGGGCAAATGGTTCGACTTTGCTCACCATCCTGAGCGACCGAAGGGAGTCGAAGGACTCGCACGCCATGACACCAAAAACATTCTGCAACCATGAGAGTCTGATCGATGTTTTCCCTGACCAAAGAAGAAAAATTGGTTTTGTTAATCCTGGGCCTGGTCCTGTTGCTGGGCACGGGGTTGAATTTTATTTTTAAGAAAACCCCGGCGCTTAAAGACATCGTTAATCTCATGGACAGCCAGGCGATCTATCCGAAAGTGGACTTAAACCAAGTTTCCTACGTCCAACTATTGAAGATTCCTTACGTCGGCCCGGTAACGGCAAAAAATATCATCGATTATCGCCGGGAAAACGGGCAGTTCTCATCTTTGGAACAATTGTTGTCTGTCCCGGGAATAAACGTCGGCCGTTTTAAAAAAATCAGTCCGTACTTAAAAGTAAGGCATAGATGAATCTCGTCAAAACACACCGCCCATTGTTACTGGTGACCGTGGCCTTTGGCCTGGGGATTTTCTTCAGTCAGTATTTGCGTTTATCGCCGGGTTGGTGTGTTTTTGCGGCGGCGGTTTGTTTGTTTTTGGGAGCGATCAATTTTCGGCACGGACGCGGCGGCGGTTTGTTTATTGCGGTTTTATTTGTTGTCTTGGGAATGTTGTGCGCCCGCGAGGCCCAAATCCCCGCGCGCGACCATTTGCTTTATTCGTATCCCCGCTATCAAAAATGGCCCGTCCGGCTGGAAGGGCTGGTCATTTCAGATGTCCAGAAGAGGGTGCATTTTAAAGGGAAGAAGGATGTTTTTATTCTGAAGGCACGCCGATGTGAAACGAAAGACGGCTGGAAAGAAGTTTCAGGAAAAGTTCAGGTGCAAATTTTTCGCGACACACGGGTTTGTTATGGCGATGAAGTGCGTCTGACCGGCAAGATTTATAAACCTTTTAATTATTCTCCGGATGAAAAATTTTCTTACCCCGAGTATCTGCGCCGGCAGGGGATTTATTTGATGTTTAGTGTGGGGCGCGCCGGCGCGTATGAAATCATGCGTTCGCATGCTGGCACGGGCTGGAAGGAGGCTTCGTACCGCTTAAAGAAGCGGCTGATGAAAATATTCCAGGAATATTTAACGCCCAACGAGGCGGCGATTATGATTGGCATGATTTTAGGCGACCGCTATTTCATCCCCGGATACATCAATGAATTGTTTGTCCAGACCGGGACATCGCATATCCTGGCCATCAGCGGTTTTAATGTCGGGATTGTGGCCTTTATCGTATTTGTTTTGATCAAAGTATTCCCCATCGGCCGGCGCTGGCAGTATGTGTTGACGATTGCTTTCTTAATTTTCTACGCGTTTTTGACCGGGGCCCAATCGTCGGTCGTGCGGGCCGCCATCATGGCGGTGGTGTTTCTGTCGAGTTTTCTTTTGGAGCGGGAAATTGAGCCGCTCAATTCCTTGTCCTTGGCGGCGCTGTTGATTTTGATGTTTCGCCCTTTAGCGCTTTTTGAGGTGGGTTTTCAATTGTCCTTTATCTGTGTTTGGGCGTTGATTGTTTTGGTCCCGAGGGTATTGGGCTTATGGCCGAAATCGTTTCTCGAGAAAGAGTCTGGGGTGATTGCGTTTTGTATTCAATCTCTTTCGGGGTCGGCCACGGTGTGGGTCGCGGTAGCTGGTTTAATCGCTTATTATTTTCAAATCATCACGCCGGTGACGATTCTGGCGAATCTGGTGGTGATCCCGTTAAGCACGGTTTTGATCATCCTGGGGTTCGGGATGATCCTGGCGGCTTCGCTCATGCCGGCGGCGGCCATTCTGTTTGCCCTTTGTATCAAGGTGACGCTGAATGTGATGATCGGCTGTATTTATCTCTTCAGCCAATCTCCCTGGGCGTACATTTATGTCACCGCCGTCCCGGTCTGGGTGGTGGGGGTTTATTATATGTTCATCTTCGGAACTGCGTGGGCTTTGAGAAAGCGGAAAAGTTTTGAAATGCCGAAGGCAATGTAAAGTCGATTTCTCGACTCTATAATAAGTGCGGCAAGATTGACAAGAAAAAATAACTATGGTACAGTGACGCCTATGTTGCCGAGCGGAACAAAGCCTTTCTGGCGAAAAATTTTTTTATCCGTGGTCTGTTTTTTTTTCATGACCAGTCTCACCTATGCTTTTTGGGTTTGGACCCCCGAAACCAACCGCTGGGTCAACCCCAAATATTCCGTCAAAGACACCCCCCAGGCGCAGTTAGAATTTTCCCTCGAAAGTTATAAAGCCAAAGATTACGAGAAGGCCATTAATGAATTAAGTAAACTTATCAAGTATTATCCCAAGGCCAAAGAGGCGGCCGAGGCGCAGTATTATATAGGGAAGTCCTGGGAGGACCAGGGCCAGCTTTATAAAGCGTTTAAGGCCTATCAGGTCGTTATTGATAAATATCCTTTCAGCGAACGCAATAGCGAGATTGTGGCAACGCAGTATCAGACCGGCGAGCGGTTGATGGATGGCCGGGACAAGCGCAGTAAATTTGTCACCGTGGTCATCGGCAGCGAATACGACGTGGTGGAAGTCTTCCGCACGGTCATTAAGAACGCCCCTTACGGCAAACTGGCGGCCCCGGCACAGTACAAAATTGGTTTGTACCTTGAAGGCAAGGGGATGTTCCAGGAGGCCCGGGATGAATTTGAGAAGGTCATTAACGATTATCCGGACAGCGAGTGGGTCAAGGCGGCCAGATACCAAATCGCCGTGGTGGACTCCAAGCGGTCGACGCCCGCCCAGTACGATCAGAACGTCACTAAAGCCGCCGTCGATGAGTTTAAAGAATTCGTCAAATCCTATCCCGACGCCGAACTTTCCGATAAAGCCAAGGCAGAAATTGATGGCCTGCGCGATAAAGAAGCGGAGAACAACTACGTCATCGCCGAATTTTACGAAAAACAGAAAAACTATAAATCCGCCAAGATTTATTACAATATTTTAGTCGAAGAATACAACACTAGCCGCTGGGCGGTCAAGGCGATGGAGAAGTTACGGCAAATCGATCTCAAGATTCTTAAAGAAGAAAAAAAAAGGAAGTCATGAGTCAAGTCTTGCGTGGGTTTTCGGTCGTGTTTCTCAGCGGGATTCTTTTGACCGGCTGCGGTTACTCGACGCGTTCGGTCATGACCAACGGCTTTAAGACCATTTATGTGGCGCCTTTCAAGAATCAGATTGTCTACGGTTCGGAGAACGAAAAGAATATTTACCTGCCGCTGATGGAGATTAAAGTCTCCAAGGCGATTATCGACCGCTACCTTTTTGACGGGAATTTAAAGATTGCCACGGAAAATGCCGCCGACGCGATTTTGACGGGGGAACTGATCGATTATAAACGCGAGTCGTTAAGGTATGACGATAATAATGATGTCCTGGAATATCGGATCCGTGTCTCCGTATCCATGCGCCTGCGTGATGTGGCCAATGACAAAATCAGCTGGGAAGAAAACCGTTTTTCCGGAGAGGCCACGTATTTCGTCAGCGGCGCTTTAGCCATTTCTGAAGATACGGCCGTGGATAATGCCGTAAAAGACCTGGCCCGTCGTGTTGTTGAGCGCACCATCGAAAACTGGTAACATGCCGCACTATCTTCTCCTCGGGCAGGATATCCAGGCTAAAGATGAGAAGATAGCCCAGATTAAGACTTCCCTTTTTTCCGCTTGTCCACGGGATGCCCTCACCTTTGATAGTGATACTCTTCATGCCCAGGGCTTAGACAGCGAGACGTTAAAAAAGTCATTGCTCGCGTTACCAGCTATTGCCCAAAATCGTCTGGTTTTAATCCGCACGATCCACAAACTTTCCCAGCACAACAAAGAACTCCTGCGAGAATTTTTGGAAAAGCCTTACAGTCCCACGGTCCTTATTCTCGAATCGGACGAATGGAACGGCGAAGAACCTTTTGTCAAAGAGATCCGGCACTTCGTCCAAATCAGTCAGTCTAAAACTAAATCGTTATTGAATGTTTTTGATTTAACGCGGGCGATGGGCATGCATAAGACGGCCGAGTCCCTCAATGTCCTGGCCCAGTTATTAGCGCAAGGAGATTATCCTCTGCAATTAATGGGAGGGATTGTGTGGTATTGGAAGCAGTTGAAAGGGAAAGTTCCCGCGGCCGTTTTTAGAAAAGGGCTTCTGGCCCTGCAAGAAGCCGATATCAATATCAAACGCAGCCGCTTGCCGGCCGAACAGGCCCTGGAAGTTTTGGTGATTAAGCTTTTGGTGTAGTTATTGACCTTTTCCTTTTTAACTTTAAATCTCCAATCTTCATTTCTGACGAGACTTGGAGATTTAAAGTTTATTTTGGTGAAGAGGAGGTTAATAAGAGACGACTGAAAAGGGATTTACGACGGGCTGCGGTGTTTTTGTGAAGGACGTTATGCTTGGCCGCTTTGTCGATCTTCTTATAAACGATTTTGAGGAAGTTGCGCGCTTCTTCCAGTTTTTTGTCGGCGATCAGACTTTTGAACTGTTTGACGGTCTTTCTGATATCCGTTTTAAACTGAAGGTTGCTTAAGTGTCGACGGTGGTTGATGCGCAGCGCCTTGATGGCATTTTTACGTTGTGGCAAAGTAAGGCTCCTTTCATTTTTGAGGGGCCCAATATACCAAAGAGCCAAAATCATGTCAACTAAATCTTCAGCGGGCATCTCCAAGAGAAGTCTCATCAAATCCACATCCATTATTTCCCTGGGGACTCTCAGTTCAAGAATTCTTGGTTTCGTACGCGATGTGATCATCGCCCATATGCTGGGGACGGGCTGGAAGGCGGACGCCTTTTTTGTGGCCCAGCGGATTCCCAATCTGTTCCGCGATTTAGTTGGAGAAGGGGCGGCGAATGCGGCGGTCGTGCCGGTTTTTTCCGAATACGTGCAGAAAAAAGATCCCCAAGCCTTAAAGCAGTTCGTCAGTACCCTGGCCCTGGTCGCGACCGGTATTTTAACGGCCGTAACGGTTCTGGGAATCATTTTTGCGCCGGTTATCGTGAGATTGATCGCGCCGGGTTTTTCTGAAATCCCGGGGCAGGTGGATTTGACCATCAGGTTGACGCAAATCCTTTTTCCTTATTTGATTTTTATTGGGCTGACGGCATATAGCACGGGGATATTATTTACGTTCCGTTTATTTCTGATTCCGGCCTTTAGTCCGTGTCTGTTAAATATCGCTTTTATCGTTGGCGCTGTTTTAAGCGTCCAGTTTATGAAAGAGCCGGTTTATGGTCTGGCAGTTTCGGTTGTGATCGGTGGGATTGCGCAACTCCTGGTGCAGATTAAACCGGTGCGGGACCAGGGGATTAAGATTGAAATACCTGATTCATGGCGCCATCCGGGGACAGAGAAAGTAGGGAAGCTTCTTGTCCCGCGGTTGTTCGGTTCGGCGGTCTATCAGCTGAATATTTTTATCGATACCTTTTTTGCCTCCCTGGTGTCGATCGTGGGGGCGGGAGGTATTTCGGCGATTTATTACGCGAACCGTATTATCCAGTTTCCGTTGGGAGTTTTCGGCGTGGCTTTAGTTTCTGTCCTTTTGCCGACCTTGTCCACGCTGGCGGCGCAAAAAGACACGGGGCAATATAAAAAGACTTTGGCGTTTGCGTTAAAAGGTATTTTTTTGATTATGTTGCCCCTGAGCGTCCTCTGTTTGACCTTGCCGGAGGCGATTATTCGCGTCATTTTTGAGCGGGGTGAGTTTGGCGGCTATTCCACGCAAATCACCTCTCTCGTCTTGTTTTTTTATGCGTTCGGGCTGGTGAGTTTTGCCGGGAGTAAAATTCTGGTGGCGGCGTTTCATTCTTTGCAGGACACCAAAACCCCCGTCAAGATAGCCGCCGTGAGCCTGGGGATGAGTTTATTGTTGAATTCGATTTTGATTCATCCTTTTAAAGTCGGCGGGATCGCACTGGCGAGCGTTATCTCCGCGACCGTTAATTTTGGATTGCTCTTTTATTGTCTGCACCGGAAACTGGGAGCTTTCACTGAGGGGATGCGGTCTTTTTTGGGGAAGATTCTATTGGCGGCCATTCTGATGGCCATCGCGGTTGTTCTGGGATGGCCGTTTTTATCCGCTGTTCCCGAAGTGTTACGGTTGTTGGTGGTGGGCGGTTGCGGCGTGGGTATGTTTTATGGATTATGTTTTGTCCTGAAGGTGGACTATATGAAGGAAACCTACCGATGGATTTTACGCAGAGCGTAAAAAATTTGCCGCTCACCAGCGGCGTTTATTTGATGAAGAATAAGACGGGCGCGATTATTTATATCGGCAAGGCGGTCTCTTTGCGCAAACGTGTTCAGTCGTATTTCCGTCGGGGCGGACAGGAGTTGTCCAAGACTGATCTTTTGGTCGGTGAGATTAAGGATATCGATTATATCTCTACCGGCAGCGAGGCCGAGGCGTTGATTTTAGAGGCCAGCCTGATTAAACAGTATAAACCGAAATATAACGTCGAATTGCGGGATGATAAAAGTTACCCATATATTGAAATTACCGGTGAAGAATTCCCACGCGTGGCGGTCGTCCGCCCCAACTCCCGCAAGGCATTGCAGCGGGAAACCAAGGCGAAAAAGAATTCCCGATATTTCGGTCCCTACGTTAATGTTGCGCTGGTGCGTGAGGCGCTCAAGATTATCCGTAAAATTTTTCATTTCCGCACGTGCCATCCGTTTCCCGATAAAGCCTGCCTGGATTTTCATCTGGGTCTCTGCGATGCCCCATGCGTCGGTAATATCAGCTGTGAAGTGTACGCCAAGATTATTGCGAATGTCTGTTTGATTCTTGAGGGGAAGAAGGACGAATTATACAAAAATTTACGCGGGGAGATGGAATTGTTCGTTAAAGAAAGACGGTTTGAGGAGGCGGCCAAGGTCCGTGATCAACTCCGGGCGATCGGCGCTTTGTATTCGGGGACCAAGGACTTGAATTATTTCAAAGAGGTTGAACAGTTGCAGCGGGTCTTGAACCTGCCGCGCAAACCGGAGCGCGTTGAGGCTTTTGATATTTCGAATATGATGGGTGATCAGGCCGTCGGCTCGATGGTTTCTTTTTTCAACGGTAAACCGGATAAAAGTAATTACCGCCGCTTCAGAATTAAAACGGTGATGGGCATTGACGATTTTAAAATGATCGGCGAGATTGTGCGCCGGCGTTATTCGCGGCTTATCAAGGAAAGGGCCCTGTTTCCCGACCTGGTGGTGATCGACGGCGGCAAGGGGCAATTATCCAGCGCTAAAGAGGAGTTGGATAAATTGGGGTTGGATTTGCCGGTGATTGCGTTGGCCAAGCGCGAGGAGGAGATTTTCTTGCCGAATAAGCGTCACCCCGTCGTTCTATCCCATGATTCGCTGGCCCTGAAGCTCTTGCAGCGCATCCGCGACGAGGCACACCGCTTTGCTATTGCCTATCACCGTAAGTTAAGAGAGAGGAGTGTCTATGAAGAAAACGCAGTCAATGAGATTAGAAAATAATCTGTTGTGGCCGTCGATTAAATTTAATTTTTTAATCGAATCCGCCAAGAAAAAAGGTGTTCAATTGTCATCTTTTGAATGGCGGGTTTTGTCCGCGACGGCGACGATCCCGATGGGCCAGACACGATCGTATCAATGGGTCGCCCAGAAAATCGGCCGTCCCAAAGCGGTGCGTGCCGTGGGGCAGGCCTTGGGAAAAAACCCCTTCGCTTTAATTATCCCCTGTCATCGCGTTGTCCGTTCTGATGGACATTTGGGCGGCTATGCCGGCGGATTAGATAAAAAGAAGAAATTACTCGAGATCGAAAAAGAAATGATAAAGTGTTTGAAGATGAAGTCGGCGTGAATATACTAACACTAGTCGTTCGGGATTCATTATTCGACGAATCACAAACCACGAGCGACGAATCACGAATTTTATGAATATCGAACGCATATTTCAAAAAATGGTCGATCAGCGCGGGTCGGATTTGTTCCTGCGTATCGGAGCCACCCCGCACGTGCGTGTCGACGGTAAAGTCCGCGGTATTGACCCGCAAGTTCTCTCCCCGGACGACATGACGTTTATCGTTAATTTTATGCTTAGAGAGGAAACCAAGCGTGAGCAGTTCCACCGGGATTT
>Ga0247727_10004603_pt1 | contig 29039 bp, 26 predicted proteins | sample WisWelCaveWW1625_FD_202498 | JGI IMG/M metagenome (GOLD analysis project Ga0247727, IMG submission 202498) | Biofilm microbial communities from Wishing Well Cave, Virginia, United States - WW16-25 | ecosystem: Environmental > Aquatic > Deep subsurface > Groundwater > Cave microbial mat | place...
AGAATCAATAATCTCGCTCGCTGTATTGGTAATTGCGGCCATCGTGTGTTCGATGGAGGTTGGGATTACAGAGACATCGCCATAATCCACTGCCTTGAGTTTCTTGAGCGGTGTCACATTCAAAGTCGTGTTGTGCCCCCAGATCATCAGCGATGTTTCGCGGATTTTTCTTGGTCCGAAGCGCGTCCCTGTGCGATAGGATGTACCGCTGTCGAAGGGAACTCCCAGAATAGCGACATCAATATTATTCAACTCGCGCGAAACTGGCAGGCGCATAAAAGAGGGAATGCCCATGAAGGGTTGCAAGCCTGCGCCGAATGCGGGGTTATCGTTCATGGTGTTCTCTCCAAATTAAGAAAAACAGATCGGTGGTTGAGCGGCCCTGAGCCGCTGCACTGAGCCTGTCGAAGTGGTTTGTCGCGAAGGGCATATCGAAACCACCGAGTAAGCAATTCCTCTTACAAAAATACTTTTGATACTGTTGGTCTCGATGCGGGCTTGGTTTCGATACGCTAGCAAAGTGCGCTCGCTACTCAACCAACAGCCCTACTCGACCAACATATTACTCTTCGTCATCAAAGCTACTGCTGGCTAACCGGTCTGCTTCATCGCGAGTGGAGAGTTCTTCGATGAACTCGTCAATTTTGCCATCCATCACGACAGGCAAATTGTAATTTGAATATCCAATGCGATGATCGGTCACGCGGCTTTGTGGATAGTTGTACGTGCGGATCTTTTCGGAGCGTTCGCCGGTTCCCACTTGTGAGCGGCGATCCGATTCGATTTCAGCCTGGCGTTTTGCAACTTCCATTTCATACAAGCGCGCGCGCAGGATGCTCAGGGCGCGCAATTTGTTTTGCAACTGTGAGCGTTCATCCTGGCATGTGACAACCATGCCTGTTGGTTTGTGCGTGAGACGCACAGCGGTTGAGTTCTTCTGCACATTCTGCCCGCCCGCGCCCGATGAACGATACACTTCGATTTCAATATCGGATTCGGGGATGTCAATTTCAACCTCATCCACTTCCGCCATCACTGCAACGGTGGCAGTGGAGGTGTGGATGCGTCCCTGCGCTTCTGTGGCAGGCACGCGCTGCACGCGATGCACACCCGACTCGTACTTCAACTTCGAGAACGCGCCCTTGCCTTTGATCTCAAAGATCACTTCCTTGTAACCGCCCACGCCAATCGAACTTTCAGACATGAGCTCGGTCTTCCATTTTTTGTTTTCTGCAAAACGCGTATACATGCGGAACAGGTCTGCGGCGAAGATGGCGGCTTCGTCTCCGCCCGCGCCCGCGCGAATTTCCACGTACACGTTCTTGTCGTCGCGTGGGTCTTTGGGAACGAGAAGTCCCTTGATCTCTTTCTCGAGGGTTTCGATCTTCGGTGTCAGGTCTTCCATGTCTGTCTTGGCAAGGGCGATAAGTTCCGTATCCTTCTCGGTGTCCAAAATTGTTTTGGCTTCCTCAAAACTTTTCACTGCCTGACGGTATTCGCGCGCCTTTTGGTACAGCGGCTCCAGGTCAACGCTTTCCTTGTTGAGTTCAGCCGCGCGTTGATAGTTGGTGCCCACTTCAAGAAGTTCGCTGCCAATTTGTTCGTACCGGTCTTCAATGCCTTTTAGTTTATCGAGCATGATTTTCCTTATTCATTGCGTCATTGCGAGGAGCGAAGCGACAACACCTGCACTTGTACCAGGTGCAAGTAAGCAATCCCCTGCACGATGAGGGAGATTGCTTCGTGGCGATTCAGCGCCACTCGCAATGACGATGTCTTCATAATAAATGCGCGTCAACCGGCGCCGCGCCGCAAAATTATAACACCCTGCGGGCATCACTTCTGTTGTGCTATGTATTCACAAACAGCGACAACAGCATGGAGAGGATCAAGAGTATCGAAAATATAGCGAACAGTATCTGCAATACCCTGGTGGATTTGGATTGATAGTTGTTATCAGGTTTTTTTCTTGCCATGTTTCACTCCCAAACTTACCTTACGCAGGTAATTGTAATTTAGGTATGTCACCCTCCCGAAGGACATCGGGACGATGTGAGCGGTAGCGAAGGGTCTCTAAGACAATCGTAGAGATTCTCACCTGCACTTGCGCCAGGTGCAAGTGTCGCTTTGCTCAGAATGACATGGCGTAAGGCGACTCACAAATTAAGATGTTTATAAAAAGCGGTTGCCATTGCCTTCTCAAGTTCTTCGAGACTCACGGGCTTCATCACGTAGGAGTCGGCGCCCAACGCCAGGGCTTTGTCAACAATGGTATCTGTTGCCTCCGAGGAAAGCATCACAATCGGCAGGTCTTGTGTTTGCGCCCGCCGCCTCAAAAACTCAACCATATCCAAGCCGGACACTTCAGGCATGTTGACGTCCAAAATGATCAAGTCTGGTTTCTTGCCCGATACAAATGTTTGCGCGGCGGAACGGACGCTATTGAAAATCCTGACATTGCTGTCCAATATTTGCAACATCAGGCTAACTGCGCGGCTCATCTCTTCGTCATCGTCAACGACCCAAATGTCTCTCATTCCAAATGTTCCTTTATGGATTTCGCCGCACCCTCAGGCACCACAGCATTTAATTCCTCAACGGAGGCTTCCCTAATCTTATCCACAGAACCGAAATGTTTCAAGAGAGTCTTGCGCCGCGCCGGTCCGATGCCGGGGATCGAATCAAGTTGTGAAGCCATGCCGAGTTTCTGCCGTTTCTTGCGATGCGCGGTGATCCCGTATCGGTGCGCTTCGTCTCGAATTCGCTGGACCAGATACAGGGCTTGAGAATGACGCGGCAGCATCAGCGAATCCGATTTATGCGGGAAGAAAATTTCCTCGTTTTGTTTTGCCAATCCCACGACTGGAACTTTCTCCATTAACTCATATTTCTCAAGCACCTGGACGGCGCGTCCCAATTGACCTTTACCCCCATCAATGATGATCAAATCCGGCAGGAAGGAAAACGACGCGTCTTTCTTAGCCCCAGGCTGGTTCGCGGACTCTTCAGCCGATCGCCACCGACGGAATCTACGCATGAGCATTTCCTCCATCGAAGCGAAATCGTCCGGCGCGCCGACCACACTCTCGATGTTGAACTTGCGATACAACTTTTTATCCGGCACGCCCTGTGTGAACACTACCATCGAGCCGATGATGGCTGTCCCTTGCGTGTTGGAAATATCATAACATTCAATTCGATTGGGAGGCTCAGGTAAATTCAGCGCCTGTTGCAATTCAGCCAGCGCTTGTTCCTGTTTGTGCGTATCTGCCTGCCATTGCGCGCGCAATGCAGACAAGGTCTCAGTTGCATTCTCTGCCGCCATTTGTACCAGCTCGCGAGGCTGTCCCTCTTTCGGGACAAGGAACTCCACTTTCTCGCCCCCGCGCTTCGACCTCAACCACTGACCGATGATCTTTGCTTCCTCGATCTCCTGCGGCAACATTACCTGTGGGGGGATTGTCGCGGCTTCCGTGTAAAACTGTGTGACGAATTGTTCCAGCACTTCATTGTCTGCCTCATCTTCGGTTCCTTCGAGAATGAAATACTCGCGCCCGATCAATTTGCCGCCGCGAATAAAGAAGACTTGCACACAGGCTTCGCCGTCACTGCGCGCCATGGCGAGCACATCTGAGTCTTTGTAATCAGTCGCGAAGACGATCTTTTGGCGTTCAACGATGGAATGAACCGCTTTGAGTTGATCGCGTACTGCGGCGGCTTTTTCGAAGCGCATCTCTTCTGACGCTTTTTGCATCTCAGACTCCAGGCGGGTCACAATGCCTTCGCTATGCCCGCCGAGGAAATCCATCAGGTCAGAGATCATTTGGCGGTACTGGGCTTGGGACGCCGCGCCGATACAAGGGGCAATGCACAGCTTGATGTCGAAGTAAAGACACGCCCGCTTGTCCATCCCGGTGATTTCGCGGTCACATGTCAAATAGGGGAAGATTTTTCGCAGAACATCCAATGTCTGATGCACAGCCCAGGCAGATGTATACGGACCGAAATAGCGCGAGCCATCCTCCAACATTTGCCGCGTGACGGTGACTTTGGGGAAGGGTTCAGCCCAATGGATTTTGATGTAAGGGTAGCGTTTATCGTCCTTGAGGCGGATGTTGTATTTGGGACGATGCTTCTTGATGAGGTTCATCTCAAGGATGAGCGCCTCAAGCTCTGAGCCGACTACGATCCATTCGATGTCTGTCATATCGCGCACCAGCCGCCGCGTTTTTGCGTCGCGGCTGGCATCCGCATGGAAATAAGACCGGACGCGATTCTTCAGGCTGATCGCCTTTCCAACGTAAATAATTGTCCCGTCTTTGTTGCGATACAGGTAGCAACCCGCCTTGGAAGGGAGCGTGTTCAAAATCCCTTGAAGTTTCTCGGAAATTTCCATCGGGACAATTTTACCGCTTGTCTTGCCGTTTACTGGTTTTTTGTATTCAAGTGTAGGCGAAACTTCAAATTCCAGTTTTGGTATTCATGCGGCGCCTTGTGCTGCATGAGTAACACCGTCCCGCAGGCGTTGTCCTGAGCTTGTCGAAGGGTTCGCCCTGCAAATAAACCGGAATTCAGGAAACCTGCGGGACGTTTTGCATAAGTAACTTTTGCATTGCAGTTGTGTTTTGCCTATTGTAATGACGATTCGAAAGTGCAATAATGAAACATATCCATCCCAACGGAGGAACTCATGAACGAACAATCGAATGCACCTGCGCCATTCACACCAACGAGTGGAAACGAGCGAATCATGGCAATCGCCTCGCTGGTCATTGGCGTTATCAACCTCTGCGCCTGGTTTTTGCCCATCTGTGGGTTTCCACTGGGAATCGCAGGGCTAGTTCTGGGCTATTTAGGGATAAAAGCGCCCGAGCAAAAAACACTCGCCATAATCGGTATGTCGCTCTCGGGCATTGGACTTTTGCTTGCATGTATTAATGCCGTTAGTGGCGGCGTGCTTGCTCTCTTAGGTCCGTCTATTGGCGATACATTCAGTACGATTCAGAATAGCCTGCCGTAATCAAACGTTCCCTTGGATAAAACATCTTCCGCACTCGTGGGAGATGTTTTATTTTCCATTAGGCGGAATTCGATTAGGTCCAATGAAGATGGACATTTCTACCATGTTCCAGCCATATTCATACGCCTGACCTACCCCGCACTCTCCCGCGATTGGCTCAACAAGTCCGCTCCCATTTATATCTGTGCCTCCAAACAACCGGTCGCTCAATATGGATATTTCATTGATGATGGGTTCCATTTCCGAGCCAAACGGGGTCTCGTTTAATTGGATGGCAAGCCGCAGGAGTTGGTTTGTCCAAGTACCCATGTTTTGAATACATATCTGGATGTTATCGCTGTATTGTCGCATGTTGAAAGTGGAATCGCTGGCGTCTGACACATTTTTTACACCCAAAACGGTGAGTTGCAGGTAGCCAGGGCGATTTCCATTTGGGAGACTGCCATAGCCATCGCCATCGTTATTGTCGAAGATACCGTCGTTGTCGTAATCCTGATATTGATCGCTGAGATCGCCGACAATTAAATTGATCACTTCCTCGTTCCGTTTGCGGAGGGTCGCCTCATCGTTGTTTTGAAAGGCTTCCACAAGCCCGACAAAATCAGGAAAATTCGGATCGCCGTTAATGGCGCCGTCAATATAACTGCCGCTGTAATAGTAGAGTCCTTGCATGGGAGCCAGCTGATCGGGGGTGTCTGGGTGTTCGACCAGGACATTCCGGGTCTCCACGAGCGCATTTTCGGGGAAAATAGAGGAGAACACCACTTCAGTGGATGGCTGGGAGGCTGGGGTTCCATCCTGCTCAACAGTGATGATAACCTCGTTGAAATTCGCCAGTAGGTTTTGCCGGTTGAGGTCGGTAAACTCTAGCTGACCAATACCTGCGTCATTGAATCTGATGGAGCCAATGTTACGGATTGCTCCACTCGCGCTATTTTTCAGCCATGCTTCGTAATGCGCCCCTTCTTCGGGCTGGGAAACATTGCTCAATAGAATTGTCACCCTGTCCATTACGTTGTTGAAATCGAAGAATCGCATCCTGCCAACGGGTATATCCAAATTGACAGGCTCAGCAGTTGCTGTGACACCTACTTCAGTTGGACGAATAAATTGAAACAGCAGAATCCCAAGCGCTATAACGATGGACGCCTCGATGCCAATTCGTATCCAGCGAGTGGCTGGTCTTTCACTTGCCGCTTTCGGATTTTTGGATTCCGCGGCGGCTTGGCGCGCCAGTTGTGCGATGTGAAGCGTTCCCGGGGAGATCGTCTGCCCGTTGAATACAGCCAGAAACTCGTTTGCCAATTCGCCTGCGCTATCGTACCGAAGGGATGGGTCTTTTGCGAGGGCGCGATCCAGCAGGGCTTGCAGATCCTCTGAGATGCCCTGGATTTGCGGGGGAGGGTCGTTGATGTGTTTCATCAACATGCCAAATGTCGTATCTGCCTGGAAGGGAACCCCACCTGCCAGCATTTCGTACAGCACGATGCCAAGTGAGTAGATGTCAGTGCGTTTATCCACTTTTTCGCCGCGCGATTGTTCCGGGCTCATGTAGGCAGGCGTCCCTGAGACGGAACCGGTTGTCGTGTGCATAGTCGAATCCAGGAGGCGGACCAAGCCGAAGTCCGTAAGAATCGGTTCGACGTCTAATGGAAGCGGTTTATCAACGCGCATATCTTCAGAGGGGGAACGAAGGAGCACATTTGCCGGTTTGATATCGCGGTGGACAAGCCCCTTGCTGTGAGCGTAATCCAGCGCGCTGGCAATCGATTTTAATAAGGCGGCAACGATCCCAATTGGTATTCGCTGTTTTTGATCGTGCAAAGCCTTTAGATAAGCCGCAAGGGATGGACCTTGAATATATTCCATGATAAGGCAGGGGGTTTCATCCTCTACCGTGTAATCGAACATTTGGACGATGAAAGGGTGCCTTAAATCAGCAATCACTTCCGCTTCACGCTGGAAGCGGTTTAGTTGCTCCGAGTCTCGCTCGAGAATACCCCTCATAACCTTAATGGCTACCACGCCGAAGGTTTGATGAGTGCCCTTATAGACTTCCGCCATACCCCCGCGGGCGACAAGATGGTCAATGTGGACCTTCCCGAGCGTTTTACCAGCCCAATCTGCCATGAATTAAATTATAACCTAGAACGAGTCTGCGCCGTGTATAATGCGAAACCGTACCTGAGATTAATATGAAACAACAACTGGAATTGCAAATCGGAAAAGTCCTGCGTGAACGCAAATTCAAATTGGCGCTCGCAGAATCCTGCACGGGCGGGCTGGTCAGCGACCGCATTACAAATATACCCGGCTCATCGGAGTATTTTCTCGGCGGCATCGTCGCTTATGCGTATGAAGTGAAGGTCGCTTTGCTCAACGTCTCGTGGGATACGTTGAATGCGCATGGCGCGGTCAGCCAGGAAGTAGTACTGGAAATGGCTCACGGCGCGCGCAAAATTTTGAACTCGGATATTGCCGCCTCCATCTCAGGGATAGCTGGTCCTGGCGGCGGGACGTTATCCAAACCTGTGGGCGCCGTCTGGCTTGCGCTTGCCGCCCCTGACGGCGAATGGACGCGCGAGTTTCATTTTTCAGGAGACCGCGAGCAGGTCAAATCCTCCTCGGCAGACGCGGCTCTGCAATTCATTCTCGATTATTTGCAGGGGAAACTTGAGACATAACTCTGGAGTGCAGGAGCTTGCTCCTGCATATTTTCTTTAGCTTTTGACGGCAAGCCGTCGGACTCCAGGGCAAATCTACACTTGCGCAAACGTATCAATCAACAATTTGAAATTCCCGCCAACGGGATACAAAATGGGGCAGGTGCAGCCGCGCTTCTTATATTCCTCCACTTTGGCTTTTGCCTCGGCAGGCGTCCCTGAGGCGGTGATGCGATGCGCCAAATCATCGGGTACGAGATGCTTGGCTTTGTTGATCTGTTCCTTCGTGGCGGGCCACCCCAGAATGGATTGAATATCATTGATCACGTCCTGTGACACACGCGACGCTTTCGCGATGTGTGGTTGTTGCGCGAGATACTGGCAGAGCAATTCTTTTGTGTAATCAATGGCTTTGTCGTGGTCTTCATCCACCGAGCAGACGATTAACTGCGGACGGTCGAAATCCGCCATTTTGCGGCCAGATTTCTTCAACCCCTTTTCCAGCATTTCCAGCGCGTTGTCGTTGTAATCCGGCGGGACGCAGTAATTCAAGACCACGCCGTCCGCGATTTCACCGGTCATTTCCATCATTACGTCGCCGGTTGCTCCAATCATGATCGGCACATTGCGCGGCTCGCGGCGGCCATGGACCACGTCCAGCTCGATTCCGTCCACGTGATGGAACTCACCATGAAACGTGACGCGTTCCATATTCAATAATTTTCGCAAGACTTCAATTGTCTCGCGCATCGCAAGCAGTGGTTTCTTTCTTTCAATGCCAACATTTTTCGCCAGCGGGTCCCACCACGCGCCAATTCCACAAATAATTCGATTCGGCGCCAGGTCATCCAGGGTGAGCAGAGTCGCGGCGAGTAAGCCGATGTTTCGCGTCCAGTTGTTGATCACCCCTGAGCCGACTTTGATACTTTTCGTTACTGCGGCATACGCCGCCATCGGGACAATCGCATCGCGCACCAACCGTGATTCCGCCTGCCACACGGCTTCAAAGCCTTTTTCCTCCGCATATTTCACATACTCCAGACCGTCACGCAGGTCATGCGAGTCTTGCAAATAAAGCGCAACACGCTCAGTCATGGCATTCTCCTCATTTTGGGTATGGCTGGCATTCGCTAACACGAATCATAAATGCGCTAAAACGTGATTGTGTTTTCAAGATTCTTGATCAGTTCAAAATCTTCGGGCATATCCAGGTCAAGCCCGAGGGACGGCAGGTTCACAATTTCGAGTCGTGCGCCTGCTTTTTTTGCCTGCTCAGAGTGCCGTTGAAATGAATTCTCGCCGAAATCATATTCAATCAAACCTGCTGGCGCAATTAAAAGCGCGTTTGTTCCTTTTCCATGGCGGTCCGGTGCGATCACCACAACCGGGGGTTTCACTGCGCGGTCGAGCAATGCCTGGATATCTTCACGTGTAATCAACGGTAAATCTGCCGGCAGGATCAAAACTCCGCGTGTCGCGTACACTTGTGCCACGACCGTTGCGCGTTTCAAGGCGGTGTTCAAATGCGGCTGACCATCCTCCTGCACAGTCCTCGCGCCGTGGTTGCGGGCGATGGTCAACGCATTCGGGTCGCGGCTGACCACCAGCACCTCGTCCACTTCCTTCAATTCGGAGAGGGTTTCAAGTGTGTGTTGCAACAGCGCACGATTCAGTTCTGTCCGCGCATCTTCAGTTAAAGTTCCAGCCAGGCGCGATTTCCCGCGTCGCAAAGGTTTTACAGGGACGATTGCCCAAAGCGTCATAAGTCAATTCCGATAAAGTTTAGCGCGTCGTTTGCCAACTGTTTTCTATCTTCAAGACTTTTCATCAGCGTATTGGTTACAAATGTCTGCATATTCAAACCCCTGACACTTTCATTAAGTTGCGCGTCAATTGTGTCCAGCACAAAACTCGTCACCAGCCCGCGATAGTGGCGCGCCACTGCCAGCGCCGAAGGTTCGATCCCCAGCTCGCGATACATCTTCGCCGCAGGACCCTTCACAGTTTCCCCGCCAATAATGGGGGAGATGGCAACCGACCTCACCCCCGACCCCTCTCCTGAAAGGAGAGGGGAAAGTACCTTCAAAATCGGATCAATACTCACCCACGGATTCGACGGGCAAATGACAATTGCATCAGCCGACTGGATCGCTTCTCGCGCCCCCGAAGTTGGTTCTGCCTTATCAGCCCCTTCAAACCTGAATCCTTTGACTCGCGGCTCACACCTTCTGCGTACAAAGTATTCCTGAAAAGCCAGATCGCCCTCCTCGGTTTCGACAATTGTCCTCACAGGTTGATCAGACATCGGCAGGACAGTATATTCAACTCCCCAAGCCCTGCAAAAATCTCGCGTGATCTGGCTGAGTGAATCGCCTGCTTTCAGTCGCCGCGTTCTTTCGAGATGAGTTCCCAAATCCTGATCGCCCAACTTGAACCAATCAGGTCCGCCAAGTTTCGTTGCATTTTCCATCACATTCCACGTCTCGTTGACGCGTCCCCAGCCTGTTTCGGGATTTGCCAACCCCGCAAGCGTGTAGCAAACCGTATCCAAATCGGGACAAATGTATAAGCCATAGTGTTCAAAGTCATCGCCCGTGTTGACAATGACAGTGAGGTCTTCAGGGGGAAGAATTTGGGCAAGCCCGTGCGCCAGTTTCGCGCCACCGACCCCGCCCGCGAGTGCTACGATTTTCATGTGTTTATCCATCTACACGTAACGCGACATTTATGTCGCTCTTTACCACGACCCAAGTTCGGGATTGATATAAGTGAATTGCCATTTCTGCCAATCTTCCACCAATTCTGCTTTTACTGGGTTGTATAAAATGTATTTGATGATCCGCTCCATCTCCTGCTCGTCGTGGACATAGTGATCGTAACTTTCGTGGTTCCAGAATTGCCCGCTGCGTTTCAGTTTCAGGTTGCAAGCGCGTGCGGTACTTCCTTTCAACAGGCGTAATGCGTCGGTGATAGGGTATTTCGCGGTTTTGCCGCGATGCCGAAGGTGGTTATTGATGATGGATTCTATGAGCAGGTGAACATGGTTTGGCATAATGCAATAGGCCATCAATCGAAAGTATTTGCCGTTCATGGAGTGAATTTTATCCGCAACGATATCCGCGACATTTTTATCCTCCAACCAGCGTGGACCAGAGACGCAACGATCAAGCCACGCATCGTAACGACCAAAATGTTTTTTCTCAATCTTATGGATTTCGTCTGGAGATTGGCTCTTCAAAACATTTGACTCGCGCTCGCGCTGTGCCTTAAGTTCTTGCAGAACATCAAGCGGCAAGGAATCGGCAAGGCGGAAGGTGATGAATAGCGGGTAGCCTTCAGGGTGGATGTGAGGAAGATTACGATGGTAGCGAGTGTCTCTTGGGTGCATGTATAATTAGTGAATGCCTTGTAGTATTGCGACCTAAATGTCGCAATACGATGGCTTGAGCGTGGCAGCCTATTAAAAATGAATTGTAATCTCATCGAAAGGCTTTCTCTCCCTTACTTCGGGAAAATCTTGAGGATACCCAACAAAAAACATGGCTTGTGGCTCCCAGGTTTTTGACAACTCCAAAATATTTTGAATAGTCTCCTGCACAAACAATGGACTGCACACCCAAACCCCGCCCAGTCCTTCGGCGTGGGCGGCGAGCAGCATTTGCATCCCTGCGTTGGCAACTGATTGGACCGCCATCAGATATTCGGCTTTGTTTCTTTTTTCGTCGGGGTAAACATCCATGTCGCTCATGTCTACACTAAGAATGACAACAACAGGTGCGGCGATAATTCTTGCGCGTGAGTGAGTAGTTCTTTTTTGAATTTCAGCGTGGGGGAGTTTGTCTTTTTCGAGATCGCGCTCGAATTCGACTGCCATTGCATTCGCTAACTTCTCTTTGACGGGTAAATCCGTCACCACGACGAATCGCCAGGGCTGGCGGTTGTGCGCGGATGGGGCGAAGGTTGCAGTGATGAGAATGTTCTCGATAACCGAATCAGGCACTGGGTCCGGTTTGAAGCGGCGGATCGAGCGACGCGTCCGCAGGAAGTTGTGCAGGTCAGTTGTGGAGGTCAAAGTGGGTGGGCTTGATCTTGAAGATGATCCGTCTTTGTGTTTCTCGAGTTGTCCAGGGTTCGTTATCGTACCTGAGCGAAAGTTCGTTGATGTGTTCATCTGCGCCTTCCGTTGTGTAGCCTGCAACTTCGCCGCGAATGCCGAGATAGCGATAAATTTTGTTCGGGTCTTGAATGGTCATCGCCACTTTTGGACGCGCTTTCATGTTCTTATCTTTCACGCGCCCTTCGTTGGTGTTGATGAGGATATGCTCGCTGTCTGTGCTGAACCAAACAGGTGTGACCTGCGGCGAGCCATCGGGCATGAGGGTTGCCAGATATAAAAACGCTTTTGAATCATCACCGAGCAAGTCTTGAAATTCTTTTGGGAAACTCATGGGTTGACCTCAGGGTTTGGGATGTAAAGGTTGTACATTTCCCCGTGAAATTTTATTATGATTTGGATATCTTCGTTTGTACAGCCGAGCAATAGTTTAATTTCCATATCGCGCTTGAGTGTATCAAACGCGCATAAGATTCCTGTTAGCATTTTACTCTGGAGTCCGACAGCTCACTTGCCCTGTGGGCGCTGTCGAAAGATACAAGAAGCAAGCTTCTTGACTCCAGAGTTTGCTCATCGAAACAAATCCTGGTTTTTTGGTCGAATCAATTCTTTGAGTGTGGCTTCACGAAGCGGATACGGAAACCCGCGCACATGGACAACGGGAGTCCCTTCCGCGGCTTGCCCCATCATTAGTGATGCGGCGGCGGCGAGTTCATCCGCCGCGCCGACTTGCGTGACTTGTAACTTGTAACCGAACAAGTCAGGCTTGCCGCGCAAATCCTCCAGCCCGGGCAAACCTGCGATTCCAATTGCGACTCCGACAGTGCCGTTGCGCCAGGCGCGTCCGTGTGAGTCAATGATCAGGATGCCGACTCGTTTGCCCGTTTCGGATTTGATTTCATCCCGCATCTTTTCTGCCGATCGGTCTGGTTCTGCTGGGAGGAGCAGGACCCACTCTTCAGCCTTTAGACTTCCGAAGTCTCCAAAGACTTCGGAAGTCTCTGGGGGACTCACATTGGAATGATCAATCCCCGCGTTCGCGCAGACAAAGCCAAGTTTATGTTCGACGATGATCGCGCCGACGCGTGTGCGTAACACTTCATTGCTTTCTTGAAGAATCAATTCAACAACGCGCGCATCCTTTTCAGTCTGTTTGGCAAGTTCTTGCGCGCGCGATGAGGGTGTGATAGTCGCCAGGTTCACAGCGCGTCCTTCCGCTTTCGAGATGACCTTTTGCGCGAACACGAGAATGTTGTTATCTTCCAACGAAATATTATTTTCTTGAAGCGCGTTAACAACAATATCCGCCAAGTTGTCGTCTCGGCGGATAAGCGGAATATGTTGAAGAGGGGTTAGGGTAAGCGCCGACACTTTATTTTTTATATGCGCCTGTGATTTTTATACCGGCATTTGTGGAGCCATACTGCCTGTTGATATTGATCAGCACACTGGTGAGTCCTTCAAGGACAGCCGAATTCTCGATGGGACCCGCGTCCCAGCCGGTGAGTCCTGCCGCTTCTACGAGCCTGAGCGCTTCGGCGCGCGCTTCCTTGCTGGTGCCGGTGACGAGCACCTCACATTCCACAAATTCTTCGCTCAACAAGTGTTCGTGAGAAATGTTTTGGAACGCCGCCACAACTTCCACGCCATCGCCGACGATTTCCTTCGCTTCCTGCGCGGCTGAACCAGCGGATGGCATCTGGACCTTGGTCACTTTTGGCGGCGCCAACGGAACGGTTACGTCAATCAGAATTTTTCCTTTGAGCACATCTTTCACGCTTTCAAGCGTTTCGCGGTGCGCGGCGTATGGCACAGCGATCACGACAATCTCTGCCAGTTGCGCGGCTTCCCGATTATTCGTCCCAACAAGAGAGGATGAGCCTTCCAATAATTCCATGATCTCGGATGCGGTTGTCACGGCTCTTTCGGAGGAGCGTGAACCGATCAACACTTTATAGCCTGCCTTAGCCCAGCGGTAGGCGAGACCTTTGCCTTCTTTTCCAGTGCCGCCGAGAACCGCGATGGTCAGCAGTAAGGGTTCTTTTGTCAAATCATTTTGCATATTATGAGACCTTTGCAACTTCCTTTTGATATCTATCCCAGACTTTCGGCGCGATTTCGCGGGCTTTGGCTGAGATTTCCATTTCATCGAGCGTGAGCAATTCACGATTTTTCATCAAGACTTTTCCAGCCGCGATGGTGGTCGTCACCATGCTTTGTTGAAAACCGAAGATGATATGCCAGGGCAGGTTGCCTGCCGTCATTGGTGTATTCGGATGATACTCAACAAAAATAATATCAGCGAACGCGCCTTCCATCAATTGCCCGATTGGGGCAGAAGGGAAGAAGACGCTGGCAAGCGCGGCGTTGTTGTAAATTGCCATTTGTGTCACGTCATAACCGCCCATGCGGCGCGGATCGCGATGATGGACTTTGTGAAGTAAATATGCGGCTTTCCACTCCTCCCACATGGCATTGGAGAAACCGTCGTTTCCCAAACAGACCTTGATGCCTGCGCGGGACATCGATTCAATTTGTGCCACGCCGACGCCGTTGTTCATGTTCGAGCGCGGCTGGTGGGAGAGCCATGCGCCCGTTTCAGCCAGGATTTGCATCTCGCGCGCATCGAAGTGGACTCCGTGAGCCGTGATGGTTTTGGGCCCAAGGATTCCGTGTTTCTGCAGGCGGTCAATCACACGCAACCCGGTTTTGTTCAGGCTGTCATATTCGTCTGATTCGTGTTCGGCGGCGTGGACGTGGAATCCCACATCGTCTGGAACAGATTGGCGGCACAACGCCAGGGATGAGTCTGAAAGTGTGAGGCTGGCGTGCAAGCCGAAGGTCGCCGCGAGAAGCGGGCTTTTCATCTTCTTGATGAAGCGGACGTTCTCGTTGATCCCCGCTTTCATTTTTTCATCACCATCGCGGTCTGTCACTTCATAGCAAAGCGCCGCGCGTACCCCTGCCTGTTGAACGGCTTCACCGATGATGTCGAGCGAGCCATCAATTGCATTCGGCGACGCGTGGTGATCGATCAGAGTCGTGGTGCCATGTTTGATCGCGTCCACCAGACACGGAAGAACAGAATATTGGATGCTCTCCGCGTCAAGCGACCGATCGAGGGGCCACCACAACTTTTGCAGGATCTCAGGGAAATCTTTCGGCGCGGCTCCGGGGATCGCCATGCCGCGCGCGTACGCGCCGTAAAAGTGCGTGTGCGCGCAGATGTTGCCGGGCATCACGTACTGACCGCGCGCATCGAGCGCATCTTCGTTCGGATATTTTGCTGTGAGTTTTGAGGTTGAGTCAATTTCCCGGATGCGGTCGTTCTCAATAAAAATCGCGTGGTCGTCAAGGATACGGTTGTTTGATTCCCACGTGATGAGTTTCGCGTTTGTGATCAGCATGTCAGCCTAACCCGAATTGATTGGGGTGCGGGAGATGTGAACCGTTGGCGCCAATTTCCTGGATGGCAAGGAAGGATGCTTCGCGTACTTCAGGGTCTTCGCCATACATCCCATTGTAAAACGAGCCGACAATGCCGTCATTTGCGACGCGCTTGAGATACGGGATCGCGGCAAGGCGTTCTTCGGTGTCGCCAAGTTTGTAGGCAGTGAGCAATGCTTCTGTCGCAGGTCCGCCGCGCGGAACGCCCATGCCTTGTTTTCCGGCGAATTCTATTAACCAGGGAGATTCTGAAGGGGTCATCAACTGATGAGGAATTCGCGGGTCTGCGGTGGTCATCTGTTCCAAATATTGCGTGGCAAGGTTGCGAACTGCCCATTGATCGTCTTCCACTTGCATGCTTTGGAGAATCTCGGTTGCCCAGGGTTGCTCGATGCGCGCAAGCCCATGGACGACTGCGCGGCGCAACATGATGTCTGGGAGCGTTGCGCCTTCCTTGAGCATGGCGTGTCCTTCCGTTGGATCGTTTGCCAGCGCTTCCGCCGCGGCTCTCCTGAGTTCTTCATCTCCTTGCAATAGCGCGCGCGCAACTGCTTCAAGAGATTTTTCTGTTCCAATCGCAACCAGCGCGAGACAGGTTGCCCGCCTCACCACGCTGACGGGGGCCTGTAAAACTTCTTCCAGCGCATCAATTGCTTTCGTATCGCCCATCGCGCCGCTCCCCAACGCGGCGAGCGGAATTAAATCAAATGACCTTGAACTCAATAATTGACGGAAGAGCGTCGCCGCGCCCGGGTCGCCGCTGGAGACGAATGCCGCCATGGCTTGCCCGCGCAACCCAAGCGGCTGACCTTCTGCCTGAAGCAGGGTCAACAGACTGGCAAAAACCTTTCCTCGCCAAGCCGCTTCTTTGGGGGCATCGCGCAGCCAGCGCGCAACGTCAAACATGTGCGCATAAAGCGGCAAGCCGGATTCTTTCAACAAAATATCTGCCACGGCGGAGGCATCCCCGCGTGCGGCGAGATATTGCAAGCCTAATGTTTTCCCATTCCAATCTGGCTGTGCCAGCAGGGTTGCGTCCGCATCGTTTTCGCCAATTGCCTGACCTGCCAGATAGCCGTTCAGCACCGAATGAAGGAATCGCATTTTGGTTCCGGCATGTAATACGAGCAAGCCGCTATCCACCATTTTGCTGAGAAGCCCGTGAGTTGGAACGGCGTCGCCGGCTTTCGATTTTTTGATCCTGATTTTTTGTGATTCAGTGAGGGGGGCTTTTTCTCCCTCCGGTGTCTCTGTGACGGTCTCCGCGTTCTCAATCGGTTTGTCTTCAACGATGTCGTATTGCTTGACCCAGGCGCGGGCAGTGCGCGGATCAAAAATTGGCTGCGACGTTAATACGACCTGCATGGCGAGCAATTCCAACGCGGCGACCGGTGTGCCGCCGGGAGCCACGCGCCTGACGTGTGTCGCAATCGAATCCAGCACGCGCGGACCCAAACTGTCACCGGCGTAGGCGCCCCAGACTTTCAGAGTCAACTCGAAGGGAGTCAGACCGTGATTGTCGGTGGTAAGCCATGTGTTCAGCAGGATTGGGTCAACCTGTTCGGGTCCCGCTTGTGACCACGCTTCCAGCGCGACCGTGCGCGACCACAACTCTCCCCATTGCTGAATGAATTTTGGTGAGGTGCGCGAATCCCAGCCGATCACTGCCAGCGGATTGAATCCCAAACCAATCAAGCCATTCAATTGATTCGCGCAACCTGTTGTGACGACCCTGATCTTTGGATGGGCTTGCAGTAACGCTTTGAACCATGCAACCACATCCTGTTGACCCTGCGGGTTAAGTTCATCGAACCCATCAATCAACAATAAGGCATGACCGTCTTTGAAAGTTTGTTGGATGAAGGCGGGCAGGCGCCCCAGGTCGAATATCGGCGCGTGTTCACCCGCGGCATTTGTGACAACATGGATTGGATCTTTGGATGCGTCGAATGGAAGTTGCAGATCAGCGACATGATAGAGATAGGGAACTGCCTCCGCCTGTGAATTCGCATCGAGCCGGACCTTGAGGTTGGCAGCCATCGAAGCAAGGTGGGCGAGCGCCACAGTTTTCCCCATCCCCGCCGCGCCGACGATGACCACGTTTGCCCCGCCGGAAACAGCCTCGTCAACACTTAAAGTTGGCGCGCGATAAATCCCTGCCAGTTCGGGCCAGGCTGGCATGTAGGGAAGCGTCTGCGAAATAATATCTTCCTGAAGCCCGATGACACCGGGTTCGACTCGTGCAGGCGGCGCCATGAGGCGCGGCTCCTGTAAAATTTCATCCAATGAAAATAGGGATGCCGCGAGATGCATCCCCTGCGCGCGGCGGAGGGTGATGCGGCGATGGTTATCCTCCAGCCCGCTGGAGCGGCGTACCTTTGCGACTTCGCGTTGTTCCTTCAGGTTTTCCCCCACCTGAGTCAGCAACGGACGCACGCGCCCAAACATCAACCAAAAGATGATGCCGACGAAGACGCCAATGAAAAAGGAAAACGGGTCAATGGGAGGCATTTGGAATTATTGACCTAACAAAACGTTCTTTCGGGGTCTCAGACCCCGAAAAGCGGAGTTAGTTTGCATACAAGATGCGCCCGCAAGTGGGGCAGTTGAAGAATTGCGTTGTTGAACGCGCGCTCTGTTGTTGCATTGGATTCAAGGTTGCGCCGCATGCCATGCAGGAGGCATCGCTGATCGCCGCAACTGCCATGCCGCGCTTTTGTCGCCGCAACTGGTTATACAAAGCGACGGATTGTCCGGCTACATTACTCATCACCGCGTTCCGTTCCGAATCAAGTCGTTGGATATCCTTTTGGAGGATTTCGCTCTCTTTTACCAAATCAACATTCTGTCTGGATTTACTTGATTTTACATTTTCCAGGTCGGTTTTTGCTGTTTGAAATTCTTTTTCAACGGTCTCGGCAACCAGCATGGCTTCCAGTTCACGACCTTCGAGGGTTTGCAGATGTTTTTTCAACGAAATTACATCCTTTTGCAAGTCCTGCAATTCTTTCGGGTTATGCACCTGCCCGCCATACAGGCTGGCTTCCGTTTGTTCGATCTTGACGCGTTGTTTTTCGAATTCGTCTTCACTCTGTTTCAGCGCGCGCGCGGCGTCTTTGTTTTTACTTTCAGCCGCCGCGAAACGCTCGGTGGCGGCGCGCAGTTCCAGGTCGTTTTGAAGCGTTTCTTGAATCGCTTTGAGCCGCGCATGGATTTGATCCATCTGGCTATCCACCTGTTGAAGACGATACAGTCCCAGCGCCGCGCTCATGGATTAATTATATACGATCTTGTTCATTGGGTGGGTACATTATAAAAGTTGTATACCGCTTGCGACATTTGCGCGAAAAGCGTTGAAACCGGTTCCCAAACCGTTTGCACCGGGTGGAACGCGTACAATACCAGGACGTAGTTCCCGCCCGGTGTGTAAACGATGCCCGCGTCGCTGATATTTTTGATGACGCCGGAACTGGGTTCTGTGATCCAGCCGTGTTTGTGCGCCACTTGAGTCCCTTCGGGGACTCCCGCTTCAATCAGGACCCCGATCTTGTCTGCCGCCAAATAACCGATCATGGTCTGACAGATTTGACTGTTGATCTTATCTGGGAATGCCGCGATCAACGCGCCGCCGCCCGCGGTTGCGCACTGATAAATATCCGCGAGCAACATCCCGGCTTCGGATGGCGTCGTCTGGTTGAACGGGTCGGGGTCGGTAAACACATCCACGCGTTGATTGGCGGGCGTGCTGATTTTTTCCAAAAGCGGACACGGAAATTCCGCGCTGCAAAAGAACCCGGCGAGAAACGTATTTTCAAGCCCGATCTTCCGCATGTCCTCTGTCACAACGAGCGGACCCCTGAATTGATCCAAACTTTCCATTAAACTATCTGCCGGCGGATTCTCGGACTTGCGAATCATATCCAATAGTAATGTTGCTGACGGTTCTTCGAGCGCGGTTGTGCCATATTTACTGAAATACGAAACCATGATCGGTATCTTCACGGTGCTCGATGCCGTAAACGGTACATCCGGGTTAACCGGGATGACTTCACCCTGATCCATGGCGAAATGGATTTCCTGTCCGTTTTGCAGGTCAAAGAGATACACGCCCAGCACGCCATCGAATTTTGCGACAGTGACATTTTGTTGAAGGAGGATTTCGAGATTTTGAATCGTGGGTCGCGCCGCCGCACTGCGCTGGAAGGAGAGAACCACTACCCGATTGGAGGGGGAGCGCAAGGTGTCTTCGATCAAACGGACTGCGCGATTAATATCCAATACGGTTCCGGGAGTTCCTGCTGTGAAGGTTGTGCCGCCAGGGACGGGTTGCGCGGGTGTGGGAGGTTCATCGTAGCGCGTTGAAATTTCATTTTGTAAATACAAAATCAAACGGTCCTCTGCTATCGTCGCGCTTAAGGGAATCTCGACCGGGTCGGGATCGCGATTCCATAAATAATTCCAATATCCGCCCCAGAAAGAACCGCCTGTCCGTTCCAGGTCAGCCGCGGCGATCATGCTGTCCAAGTCCAATTCAAAGCCCACGACGCTTGGGTCAACATGGATGATCGCTTCGCCGTATTTCACTTCAATGGGTGATGCGTACACCTGCAACACGCGTTGCGACGCGATCTGTGGGTCAACCCCGCCGACAGAGACTCCGCCGATTTTCATCCCACCTGGGTAATTATTTCGCTGGCGGCTGTATCCGATCAACGCGATCACGACGATCACCAGCGCGATGGATAACAATGCAATGGATATGCCGCGCAGGACGGGAATGGAACTTCTGCTTCTCACACTACCTCCGAAAATACTTACGCCATCCGTCATTGCGAGGAGGGCTGGTAGTCGAGTAGTCCCGCGTGCAGTTCGCGGGATGTATCGAGACCTGCCCGACGAAGAAATCTCCAATCCCATGACGGGGATTGCTTCGCGCTAATAGGCTCGCAATGACGGGTTGTTTTTTGGGTATTACTGGTGTTTGAAGAATTAATTTCCGCTTGAGGTATCAAATTTACTCGTAAATTCGGGATTTGTTGCGGAAATTAATTATCTGAAATTCAGTAGTATTACAACGCAAGGTTGATTATTGCGCTGGCATACCCTCCACGAATGAAACCACGAATAAACGAATAGACACGCCCGTATTCGTGAATTCGTGACCCTATTCGTGGATGGTTCTCACACGTAAAAAATCGCCAATTTTGCGAGAGAACCTTGCGCTGTAATATTAGGTACGCTCCCGAAAAAGTATAACACACCCATTTTCTCCTTTGTGCTAGAATTATTCAGCATCCTGCGTAGTATGGATAGGCGCAAACGCAGGCAAAACTCACTTGCAGGATGGGACCATGTTACGATCTTTATTGATCTATCTATCCAAAGCTGCCTGGGCGCAGAGGCTGATCACCAATTGGGGATTCGCATGGCGAGCCGCATCCAGGTTTGTGGCGGGGGAGGAAATTGAAGATGCGATTCGCGCAGTACGCGAGTTAAACGCAAAAGGTATCAACGCAACGTTGGATTATTTGGGGGAACACACGTCCACTGCCGAAGAAGCGGATCAGGCGACAGAAAAAATCCTCTCCATTTTCAATCAAATAGAAACATCGGGCGTTCGGTCGAATGTTTCGATCAAGTTGACTCAGATTGGAATTGGGCTGGATGAGGAAATTTGCCGCCAGAATTTAACCAGGCTTCTCGATGAAGTAAAGAAATGCAAAAATTTCCTGCGGCTGGATATGGAAGATACTCCATATACCGACGTTACTCTTTCGTTATATCGCGCCATGCTGGAAAGGGGATTTGATTCAAATCAACTTGGGCTTGTTCAGCAGGCGTATCTCTATCGCACTGAAGCCGATGTGCGCGCGTTACTTGAAAGCGGGGCGCGCCTTCGTCTCGTCAAGGGCGCGTACAACGAACCGCCAGATAAAGCCTATCCCAAAAAAGCGGACACAGACGCGAACTATGACTTGCTCGCCAAAATCATGATTGACGCCGCGCTGAAACGAGAATCCAACAAAATCAGCGAAGATGGACGCATCCCGCCGATCCCCGCGATTGCGTCGCATGACGCCAAGCGAATCGCGTTTGCAAAACAATATGCCGAGAAAGTTGGCTTGCCAAAAAATGGGATCGAGTTCCAAATGCTGTACGGCATCCGCCGCGATTTGCAGGAGCAATTAGTAAAGGACGGTTCCTCTGTTCGAGTGTATGTCCCATTCGGTGCGCAATGGTATCCATATTTCATGCGCCGCCTCGCGGAACGCCCCGCGAACATTTGGTTCTTTGTTTCAAATTATTTTAGAAAATAAATGCTTTCGCCGCCGTCCTCGGCGGCGAAACTTTTGTGGTAAAACTTCTCCATGACTCCATTGGCTCTCGTTACTGGCGCGGCACATCGTCTTGGAAAATCCTTCGCCTTGACTCTTGCCCGCCTCGGATACGACATCGTCCTTCATTACCATTCTGCGGAAGACGAAGCGCGTCAGACTCAAGCCGAAATTGAATCGCTTTCGAGACGCGTTACCCTCGCCCAAGCGGACCTCACCGACCCTGCGCAAATTAATTCTCTAATCTCCAAACTCGAATCTCTCGATGTGCTTGTCAACTCCGCCGCCTTCATGCCCAGCGGAAACGTGGACGCGCTGTCCATCGAAAACTGGGACACCTCCCTCGATTTGAATCTTCGCGCACCGTTTCTTCTCGCGCAGGAAGCCTCCAAAAAAATGACCGAAGGCGGACTAATCGTCAACATCACGGATGTGGGCGCGCAAAAGGCATGGAGCAAGTATCCATCGTATACCGTCAGCAAAGCCGCGCTCGAATCGCTGACAAAGATTCTCGCCCGCGCGCTCGCGCCGAAGATTCGCGTCAACGCCATCGCCCCAGGCTTCGTCCTGCAATCGGACATTGTCCCTGCCGCAGAGTGGGAGCGGCTGATCGGACGGGTTCCGCTCAAACGTCCCGCGCGACCCGAGGAAATTTCATCCGCACTGGAATTCCTGTTGAAGAACGAGTATATTACTGGTCAGGTCATCGTTGTGGATGGTGGATATTCTTTAGTGTAGTGGCGAGGTCCTCTCGTCCCTGTTTCAGGAGAAATCTCAATGTCAGAAATAAACGAACTTTCAGAAAAACTCAAATCCGAAGGTGAAAAATTTTATGGGATTTTCGCAGGCTTAACCGATGACCAATGGAAATCGGAAATCTACACCGAAGGCGAGACGTGGACGATCCGCAACGTGCTCTCGCACTTCGTCACCTCCGAGCGCGGACTGCTGAAACTCTTCGAGCGCATACGCACGACAGGCGAGGGTTCATCGGATGATTTTTCCATTGATCGTTACAATGCCGCGCAACAACAAAAGACCAGAGAAGTATCGCCGCAGGAACTTCTCGAGCAATACAATACCATCCGCGCTGATTCGGCGGCTTGGGTGGCGGGGTTGAAAGAGGAAGAACTCGAGATCAAAGGACGTCATCCGTTCCTTGGCATGACCTCCATTCGTGAAATGATAAAGATGTTGTATATTCATAATCAAACTCATTACCGTGATATGAAGAAAGTTTTGAAGTAGACAGGTACACTCGGAAACAAGTAGAGAGGCATACAAGTAGACAAGTAAATACGTAAACATGTAAACACGTGAACACGGCGCACGCAAAATTTAACTTGTAACCCGTAACTTGCAATTCACAACCCGCCTCACGTTTTTCATCCTTCATCCTTCAACCTTCATCCTTTTCCTATGAAACTTCCTCCCTTCAAACTCGAACGCTACTTCGCCAAATACGAATTCAACACCGAGTTCCTGCTCTGTTCCTCAGACTGTGAAGCCATGTCGATCGCGGACTTGCTCGCTTCTGAGCCAGACGCCGCGCAAAAATTCCAACAAGTGTGGCTCGGCTACACCGAATCACAGGGAAGCCCCGCGTTGCGTAAAGAGATTTGCAAACTTTACGAAACAATCCAGCCAGAGGATATTCTTGTTCACACCGGGGCGGGGGAGGCGATTTATCTTTTCATGCACGCCGCTTTCAAAGAAGGGGATCATGTCATCGTGCATTCGCCCGGGTATCAATCTTTAGCCGAAGTGGCGCGTGCGGCTGGTTGTGACGTCAGTCCGTGGCGGGCGCGCGAAGAAAACGGTTGGGCATTGGATTTGGACGAACTCCGCCATCTCATGCGGTCAACCACAAAAGGCATCGTGATTAATACGCCGCATAACCCGACAGGCTACTTGATGTCGCGTGCAGACTTTGAAGCCGTGAGCAAATTTGCCCAGGAGGAAAAACTGATCTTGTTCTCTGATGAAGTCTATCGTGAATCGGAATATGACTCTGCGACACGCCTCCCCGCGGCATGTGATTTGGGCGATCACGCCGTTTCACTTGGCGTTACATCGAAAACGTACGGGCTTGCCGGGCTCCGCATCGGGTGGATTGCCACAAAGAACAAGAAGATATATCAAAACATGGCTGGGCTCAAAGATTACACCACCATCTGCAACTCTGCGCCGAGCGAATTTCTTGCCGAAGTCGCCATGCGCAATCGCCAGAAGCTCATTGACCGCAACCTGGGCATTATCAAACACAATCTCACTGTCATTGATGATCTCTTTTCCCGCCGCGCGGATTTGTTCAAATGGGTGCGTCCCACCGCAGGCTCCATGGCATTTCCCAAATTATTGAAAGGCGACATCGAAGACTTTTGCGATGACCTTGTGAAGAAATCAGGAGTTTTGCTTTTGCCCGGCTCGATGTACGACGATTCGAGAAATCATTTCCGCTTGGGTCTTGGAAGAAAGAATCTTCCGCAGGCAGTTAAGCGATTGGAAGAGTATCTCTCGAAAAAACAAGTAGCCCCGGTGGTTGAGTAGACACGAGTAACGGCGAGTGTCGTATCGAAACCACCACTAACAAGAAACCTTTGCTTATTTGCTGGTTTCGACACCTGCATGATTTGTTAAGCAAATCACGTGCTGGTGCAAGTGTAGGGTTCGAAAACCATTCGCCCTACTCAACCAGCGGAGTAATCCAAAATCTCAAACTCAAAATCGCAAATTGACAATCTCCAATCTCTAATTCTCTAATTCTCCAATTCTCCAATCACTAATTACTACTTACCAATTACCAATGCCCCTCCTCCGCCTCATCCGCCCCCTCCACCTCCTCCTCGCCACACTGACCTACTCCCTCGGCGCAAGCCTCGCCGATTACCTCGGTACACCCTTCCTCGCAAATTCCTTTTGGCTGGGGCTTATTGTTGTTCTTCTCGCGCAGGCGAGCATGAGTCTCTTGCCTGAAGTCTTTCGCCTCGACGCGGAACCTCTTCTCGAAAACGAAACACGAATACAGCGCCAAACTCTTCGCAACAACACGCTTTATGTTTCAGTTACATTTCTTACTGTCATAGCCGTCATTGCCTATCTTTTATTTACCAATAACCAGTTACCTCCTTCCTCCCTTCGACAAGGCTCAGGGCAAGCCTTCCTCTTTCTCCTCCTCTCGTTCCTCATCACCCTCACATACTCAATCCCACCATTCCGATTCGTCAACCGCGGGCTTGGTGAATTTCTCCTCGCCGCGCATTTGGCATACGTGATTCCATCCATCGCATATACTCTTCAAACCGGCGACACGCATCGCTTCCTCTCGCTCACCGTCCCGCTCACATTTTTAGCCTTTGCTTATTTCATCGTGATGAATTTTCCAACCTTTGCCACAGACCGAAAATTAAATCGCATCACCTTCCTCACCCGCCTCGGTTGGGAGCGCGTCGTGCCGTTGCACCATATTTTTGTTTTGTCTGCATACCTGCTCTTCCTCACATCCCCCGCATTCGGTCTTTCGCTTTCACTGCTCTGGCCCGCCTTTCTCACGTTCCCATTTGCCATCTTTCAAATATTTCAACTCCGAAACATCTCCCTCGGCTTACCTCCCAATTGGACTCTGCTCACTGCCACCGCCCTCGCCGTCTTCGGACTCACCACTTATTTTTTGACTCTGACATTTTGGTTGCGGTGACAAGTTCTGGTCTCGACTGCTTGCGTCTCGACCACCATCAATCTCTAATTCTCTAATCCTCTGTTTTTTCGAATACCCATGCCCGAATTTCTGACTCTCCTCCCTCCCGACGAAGCCCGCGCTATCCTGCTCTCGCATCTTCCTCAGCCGACAACTGATTCAGAATCAATAGACGTTTCCTCCTCTTTGAATCGGGCTCTCGCCGAAGACATCTTCGCGCCGCATCCGTTACCTGACTTTCAACGCACCACCGTGGACGGTTATACCGTCCGCGCGCGCGATACGTTTGGCGCGTCAGATTCACAGCCCGCGTACTTGACTCTCATCGGCGAAGTCCCAATGGGAGACGCGCCCGCGTTTGAAATCGGTGCAGGTCAATGCGCGATGATCCACACTGGCGGCATGTTACCGAATGGGGCAGACGCGGTTGTGATGTTGGAATATGCACAAGCCATTGTTTCTTCGGGTCTCAGACCCGAAGAGAACGGCAGGAGAGAAATCGAAATCTTCCGCGCGGTGGCTGAGGGGGAGAATGTAATCCATGTTGGGGAGGATGTGGCTCAGGGACAATTGATTCTGCCTCAGGGCTGCGTGATGCGTCCCGCGGAAATTGGCGGATTGCTTGCGTTGGGAATCACATCTGTTCGCGTCGCCAGATTGGTAAAGGTTGGATTAATCTCGACAGGCGATGAAGTGATTGACCCGAGTCAATCGCCGCGACCCGGGCAAGTGCGCGACATCAACTCGTATACGTTGTCCGCGCTCGTCGAAAAAAGCGGAGGCGTGGCAAAACGCTATGGGATTATCAGCGATCAACTTGAGGCGTTGAAAGAGGCGGCGGCGAAGGCGCTATCCGAATGTGACGTGGTCATTATCACAGCGGGCTCGTCTGCATCCACGCGCGACATGACCGCCGATGTCATCCGCTCGTTGGGCGCGCCCGGCGTGCTGGTGCATGGAATCAACACACGCCCTGGCAAGCCGACAATTTTGGGCGTGTGCAATGGCAAAGCAGTGATCGGATTGCCCGGCAACCCCGTGAGCGCGCTGGTGAACGGATATTTATTCGTCGTGCCAGTGATCGAAAAATTATTGGGCGCGTTGCCAAGACCCAAAGCAACCGTGCTTGCGAGATTAACTGTCAACCTTCCATCGCAAGCAGGTCGTGAAGATTGGTGGCCCGTGAAATTAAATGAATCCCCCTCTCCTGCTCGCGCTGAGCGGAGTGATAACGCAGACGAAGCGGGGAGAGGGGTTAGGCGCCGCACTGAGCCTGTCGAAGTGGGTGAGGGAGAATGGCAAGCCGAACCCATCTTCGGCAAAAGCAATTTGATATTTACATTAGCCTCCGCCGATGGACTCTTGCGAATCCCTCCTGACGCGACGGGCTTGAGCGCGGGTGAGATGGTGGAAGTGATGTTGATATAAGCTTTGATACACTTGGCAATCTCCCGACCAACTCGCCTCCTCCTTCGAAGGGAATCTGGCAACCCTGCATTTTGATAAGTGATATCGAGGATTATTATTATGAGCTACCAAAACATACTTGTTATCGAAGATGACCCCGCGATCGGGCAAAGCCTGTTGGATGGCTTGAAACAATATGGCTTCAACGCAGTGTTATGCAAAACTGGCTCAAGCGGTGTGGCGCACGCCCAGAAACAAACCCCACATTTGATCTTGTTGGATATTCGTTTGCCTGATGGTTCAGGCTTTGACTTTTGCCGCCAGATGCGTCAACTGGGATTGCGACAGCCTGTCATCGTGTTGACGGCACAGCACGATGAAGTGGATAAAGTCCTGGGCTTGGAAATGGGCGCGGACGATTACATGACCAAGCCGTTTAGTATGCGCGAGTTGGTTTCAAGAATTCGTGCGCAGTTGCGAAGGGCATATGGAGATTATTCTTCAGCGGAGTCGGCTGTAATGGTGATCAATGATCTTGTGCTGGAGCAGGCTACAGGTCAGGTGCGACGCGGGGATGAATCCATTAATTTGACTCCGATCGAGTTTCGTTTATTAAATCATCTCGCGCGGCATCGCGGACAAGCGTTGTCGCGTGCGCAGATCGTTGAGGCAGTTTGGGGATTCGCGCCTGATATCGAGAGCGAGAAGACGGTCAATGTGCATATTCGGCGGTTGAGGGAAAAGATCGAGTTGAAGCCAGATCAGCCATCCCTGATTCTGACTGTGCCTAGGATCGGGTATCGGCTGGCAAAGTAACGCGACATCGCGAAGCATGTCGCTATTCAGCAAAGGCGACATAAATGTCGCGTTACGGGTGGAATTTGGGGGAAGGTTGGGATGGGGGGCAGATTACGAAACCTTAATCGCATCACAATCTCATTGAAACCTCACGCATCTATACTTTCAGACAAGGCAAAACCTTGTCTGTTTAATTTTTATGTTATGTCATTCTGAGCGCAGCGAAGAATCTCTACCACGACGAGCGAGACCCTTCGGTCGCGACGAACGCTCCTCAGGGTGACATGGATGGAGGTTCTCTGTGAACAAACGCGTTGTGATTATCTTTGTGTTGGTAGTAGTTTTGGTGATCTCGGTTTCGGGATATTTTGGTTTCGCGACAACGAAGGTCCCTGAAGCTACGCCCACGCCGCAAACGGTTTCCGTAACAACCTGCGATGTGGAGCAGACCGTCACCGCGCCAGGCAATCTTGTAAACGTGAATGAAGCCCAGGTGCCAATGCCAGCAACAGGGCGTCTTTCAGCGGTGAATGTGCGCGTCGGGGATCAGGTGCAGGCGGGGCAGGTTCTCGCGGAACTCGATCTTGTAACCGCCACCCAGGCGCGTGTGGATGTATTGGAAGCGCAGAAAGAACTGGAAACTCTTCAGAAAAAGCGCTTGGCGCTGAATTACCCGCGCGCGAGTGAGGCATATATCAAGGAACTGCGGGATAGAATCTATTTTGCCAGCCGGAATGTTGATGAATTGGAAGCTTCATACAAACAGGCGGGTAGTCTGTCTATAAAGCAACAAATATTTTCGAGCCTAACCAGCGCGAAGGAAGAATTAAGAAATTTACAAGGGAACCTCAATTGGTATTTGGGGCAGCCAACCGAGAATGATTTTGCCACCGCAGATACTGAACTGGCGCTGGCTCAGGCAAAATATGATGTTGCGAAAGCCGTACTGGAAAGTCTCGAGATTAAGGCTCCATTTAGTGGCATTGTCTTTGAGGTCTCCGCGGAGTCAGGACAGACGTATCAGGCTGAAGCCGTTTTATTTACAATCGGTGACCCGAAGGCGTTGGAAGTGATTGCCAACGTGACGGAGGAAGATTACCCGTTACTGGTTGTTGGCCAGAGCGTGGAGATCTTTTTTGATGCCCGGCCCGATGTGACCGTGCAAGGCAAGGTGGATCGCATCATCCCTAAACGGATTGAAGGGGATCGTCCGCTATATAACATTTATATTTCGTTGAATGAAGTTCCTGACGGTCTTGCGGATGGAATGACATCGGATACAGCCATCACGATTGCGAAACGTGAAGGTGTGCTGTGTCTGCCGCGCGCAGTGGTACGCGCCTCAAGCAACGACACAATCACCGTCAGAGTGTGGGACGGCGTGCAAGATGTGGAGAAAGAAATCACAATTGGTTTGCGCGGCGATACGTATTTGGAAATCGTTTCGGGGTTGAATGAAGGCGAACAGGTGGTGACGAGATGAGCGCTGAAATCATCCGCACTGAAAAACTCACGCGCGCATATGCGATGGGTGAGAGCGCCATCACAGCGTTACGTG
>Ga0247727_10004604_pt1 | contig 29039 bp, 13 predicted proteins | sample WisWelCaveWW1625_FD_202498 | JGI IMG/M metagenome (GOLD analysis project Ga0247727, IMG submission 202498) | Biofilm microbial communities from Wishing Well Cave, Virginia, United States - WW16-25 | ecosystem: Environmental > Aquatic > Deep subsurface > Groundwater > Cave microbial mat | place...
TCATTCGCCGGAGGAAAAACCTGTTGCAGGTTGACTTGAATAGAGCCAATTTCCCCGTATGCAGGACCGGCTTGCAGGTAGTAAGTCTGCCCGGCTTCGGCCAGGAAGGCGGATGAACTGCCAGGGTCTACGCATCGTAGGTGTTGCAGGTTGGAAAACCCGGTTCCCGTTGCAAGGTATAGGTTCATAAAGCCGTTGATGGCACTGCCCTGCATATCTGTGCGGATGCTCATGGTTTCTGTCGGCGTGAAGGAATACCAGACTGTCTGGTTCATGAAAGTACAAACCTGAGGTTCGTCTGGTTCGATTGTGGCAACAGTGATGTCTGACGTTGCGCTGAAGGGGAGCGAGGTAACAACTTCTGCATTGGCAAAGTTGTCATTCGCCGGAGGAAAAACCTGTTGCAGGTTGACTTGAATAGAGCCAATTTCCCCGTATGCAGGACCGGCTTGCAGGTAGTAAGTCTGCCCGGCTTCGGCCAGGAAGGCGGATGAACTGCCAGGGTTTACGCATTGCAGGTGTTGCAGGTCGGAAATCCCGGTTCCCGTTGCAAGGTAGAGGTTCATCAAGCCGTTGATAGCACTGCCCTGCATATCTGCGCGGATGCTCATGGTTTCTGTCGGCGTGAAGGAATACCAGACTGTCTGGTTCATGAAAGTACAGATTTGAGGTTCGCCAGGCTCATTTGTGGCATCCGTGATATCCACCGTTGCGCTGAAGGGCATCGAGGCGATGGCTTCCGCGTTGGCAAAGTTGTCATTCGCCGGACGAAAAATCTGCTCCAGGCTGAAGTTCACCGATCCAAGCCCGGTTGCGGAGGCTGATACAGTGTAGGCACCGGCCTGGTCATTGGCTGTGAAAATTGATGTAGTTGCAACCCCGCCTGCATCGGTTGTGATTGAAGTAGTGTTGGTGCCTGTGTCGGCGAAGGTTCCACTGGCGCCGCTCTCGGGGGCGATGAAGTCAATGGTTACTCCGCTCACTCGGTTTCCCTGGCTGTCGAGCGCTACAACCCGAAGAGGCTGGGAGAAAGCAAAATTTAGTGAGGTGTTCTGGCCGCTGCCGCTAAGGATTGAGAGACTAGTAGCTGGGCCAGTTGTTATATCTGTATACTCGTAAGCGCCGATGTCGCAACGAGTGCCCTGAGGCCGGGTGAAACCGCGCTGGTCGGTGGTAAGCGGATTGCCATTCTGGTCTGTGCAACCAGCTGGGTCGCCGGCATCAATGGCAAGACTCAGAGAAAGCAGGGCGTGGGTGAGCGTGGGGCCACCATTGTCTTGTAGTGGACCGAGCAACGGGTCTACTCCTAGAAGGTTGCCTGTCGTATTACCGCTTATGGTGCATCCAGCGGCATTCTGGATCAGGTTATATCCCTGGGAGTTTAATGCCGCCCCCGAACAATCCGATGCGACGCTGTTAGCACCATTCCCCGCGAGAACAGTATTGATCAACGTTAGCGGACCAAAGTTGCTGATACCACCACCAATATCATGTGCCTGATTCCCGCTGATAGTAGTGCTTGTGAGAGTCAGAGTGCCACAATTGGTGATGCCTCCTCCGTCAAAGAGGGTAGCTGTATTTTCACTAACTGTACTGTTGGTAACTTGTGCATTGCTCTGGCAGAGATTGGCAATTCCACCAGCACCAGCGGCTGTGTTGCCGCTGATGGTAGTGTTTGTAACTGATAATGTTCTAAAGCCCCGGTTCTCGATGCCGCCGCCACTACCAACAGTAGCTGTGTTATTGCTGATGGTGCTACTGGTCAGGATCACTGTGCCGCCGTCGTTGAAGATGCCGCCACCGAAGCCAGCGGCTGTGTTGCCGTTGACAGTGCTGTTGTTCAGGTTCAAGATGCCGCTGCTGTTGAAGATGCCACCGCCGCCGTTGAAGGTGTCGCTGCCGTAAGCTATGTTTCCGCTGACAGTGCTATTGTTGATAGTTAGGGTGCCGCCGTTATAAATGCCACCGCCATCTATTGCTGAACCATTCTGGATGAAGAAACGCTCGATAGTAGCAGTTACGTTGCTATTTACAAACACTCCTCGGCTCGCCCCCTGGCCATCAATCGTGGACATACCGCTCTGCGCAGTAAAAGTTTCATCCCACCCACCGGAGACAGTGGCATCTTTGTCGAGTAGCACCACTTCATTGCCGGTGCCGGTGTAGGTCCCTATGGCGACCAGGATGGTGTCCCCCGCCACGAAATCCGGCTTATTCAGTGCGCCATTGATGGTAGCGCAGGTTGTCACCGGGCTGAGGCAGTCATTGGCGTCGTTGCCGGTGGTGGAGACGTACCACGGCCCGGCGGCGCGGGCTGATTGAGACGTTGGCATCACCGCCAATCCGACGATCAGAGTTAGAACGAAAAACGAACGAAAGACTTTGTGAGACATTTTATGTTCCTCCTTCTAAAACTGACCGGAACGACAGAGAGAATACCCGTCAAAGTTTTGGGTGGGGGTGGATATACTCAGCGCGGCCACTTTCTGCGCTTTTTTTGGCAACGGATTATATAGCGGATGTAACGGATTCTTGCGCTACGTATCCGCTACATCCGTTACCACATCCGTTGCCAATGAACGCGACCAGAAGCGCAATTTGTGCCCGATATAAAACTAACCGGAACGATAGAGAGTCGTTTGTGGATTAGCGGCAAACTCTATTCAAAGCCGAAGCGACCGTCAAAACCAGAGCAAAAGGTGTCAAAATTGTCATCTTTGGCAGAGAACAACGTGCTATAGGGATTAAGAAAATGGTTTTGATTAGGTGTCAATGGATACCCATCGGGTAAACGGATAGCGCGCGGCGAATCCGGTTATCCGTTGCGCATCCGTTGACGCCACATTCAAGAAGCAAACCTTAACGTCTATAGTACAGTCCGAATGCCCCTCAATCGTCATCCCCTTCATCTTCGCGCTCTTGCTCACCCGCTTGAGCTTGCGCCGCCAGCAAGCTGAAGGCTTGAAGCACTTCTTCGGGGGTGAAGTTGCAGTGGCCGTAGCGGGGCACGGGCACCACGGTCAGGAAGGCGCTGCTACTCTCGTCTGCCACCCGGCTGCTGTAGATCAATTCGTGCTGGAAAGGCACGTCGGGGTCGAGGGTATTGTGGAGGGTGACCAGTGGCCGTTCCAACTCTCCGGTCGTTTGATAGAAGCGGCGCAGGTACGAGCGCGCTCGCGGATCAGACTGGAGTCGTTCGACCCCGGCGTTCAAGGCAACGTCGTCGAGCGAGCCGGCATAGGCCGTCGCTCGATTGTCGTACGGTTGTCCACCGGCCGTGGCGATCAAATCGTTCGCGCCCCAGATGTTGTAGAACAGGATACGCGCGCTGGTGGTGACGGCCGTCGTCGGGTCCTGAGGATCCAGGGCGGCGCCGGTGACATTAAACAGTTGAGCGGTCGCGCCGGGGTTAGAGGCGATTGCGGCGCTGATCGTCGGAACGTAGACGGTCTCCCAGTCTTGAAAAGCGTTCAACGGAACATCGGTTGCGCCAAAAGAAAACACGCCTATCGTTTCGAGCGGCGATAGAACCCCTCCTCTGGATCGCCTTCTTACATAATGTTGGCAACCATGAATAAAAAACCGCCTCTCGGCGATTCTTTCAACGCCGATGAGACGGTTTGGTTGGGCTAACTGCCAGCCTGGAAAAGCATATTGGTCTCCTGCTGAAAGCCGAAAACAGGGAGAGGAGGCGATTTCACAAAACAAACGGGTGATGAACTACAATCTGCCCTCCAAAGGCCATATTACTCCTCTTTGACTGTGTGCGCAAGGTTTTTTTTACAAAAGCCGCCAATCTCAGGTATACTTCCGCCAGCGGGAGACTCTGATCTCCCGCTGACCGTGTATGGATACCGCCCACATCCGCAACTTCTGCATCATCGCCCACATCGATCACGGCAAGTCCACGCTGGCCGATCGGTTGTTGCACCTCACCGGCACCGTGCCCGACCGCGACACCACCGAGCAGATTCTGGATTCGATGGACCTGGAGCGCGAGAAGGGCGTGACGATCAAAGCCTCTGCCGTGCGCATGAGTTACACCGCCCTCGACGGTTCGGCTTACGAACTCAATCTGATTGACACGCCCGGCCACGTGGATTTCACTTACGAAGTCTCGCGCGCCCTGAACGCTTGCGAAGGCGCGATCCTCGTCGTGGATGCCTCGCAGGGTATTGAGGCCCAAACCCTCGCCAACCTCTATCTCGCCCTCGGCGCCGGACTCGAACTCATTCCCGTCGTCAACAAGATTGACCTGCCCGCCGCCCGGCCCGACGAGGTGGCGGAGGAAGTGAGCGCCCTCCTCGGCATCCCCGACGATCAGATCATCCGCATCTCGGCCAAAGAAGGCACCAACGTGCGGGCGGTGTTGGAAGCGGTGGTGGGGCGCCTGCCGCCGCCCAAAGGAGACGACGCCTCGCCAACCCGCGCCTTGATCTTTGACTCTCACTACGATTCTTACAAAGGCGTCGTCGCCTACGTGCGGGTGATGGAGGGGGTGATCAATGCTAACGACGAATTGTTACTGATGGCGACGGAGGCAAAGTTGAAACCGGTCGAAGTCGGCACGTTCTCGCCGAAGATGGTGGTGACCGGGCGCTTGACTCCCGGCGAGGTGGGCTACGTGGCGACCGGACTCAAAACGGTGCGCGAGTGCCGGGTCGGCGACACGATCACGCTGGCGGCCCGACCGGCCTCTAAACCCCTGCCAGGCTATCAAAAAGTCAAACCGATGGTGTTCGCCGGTCTCTATCCGGTCGAGGGCGAAGATTATGCCCTGCTCAAGGATGCGCTGGAGAAACTGCAACTCAATGACGCCTCACTGGAATATCAACCGGAAACCTCAACCGCCCTGAACTTTGGTTTCCGCTGTGGCTTCCTCGGTCTCTTTCACATGGAGATCATTCAGGAGCGGTTGGAGCGCGAATACGATCTCGACCTCATCGCCACCGCGCCCTCGGTCGAATACGAAGTCGTCGTCGCCATCACTGGCGAAACCCTGACGGTGGACTCCCCGGCCGACCTGCCCGACGAAGAGACGATCGCCGAAATCCGCGAACCCTGGATGCGGATTCAGATTTTCACGCCCGACGAATTCTACGGCGCGATTATGGATCTGGTTACGAAGCGGCGCGGCATCTTCATCGGCCAGGAGAATCCCGCGCCGGGCCGGGTGCAACTCGCCTACGATATTCCGCTTGGCGAATTGATCGTGGACTTTTACGATCAACTCAAATCACGCACACGAGGCTATGCCTCGCTCGATTATCAATTCCACAGCTACCGCGCCGACGATCTGGTGAAACTGCAAATTCTGGTCAACGAGGAGCCGGTGGATGCGCTGGCGATGATCGTTCACCGTGACAGGGCCTATAACAAAGGCCAGGCGCTGGTGAGCAAACTCAAGGATTTGATTCAGAGCCAGCAGTTTGCGATCCCGATTCAGGCCGCGGCCGGCGGGCGCATCATCAGCCGGGCTAACGTCAAGGCTATTCGCAAAAACGTCCTGGCCAAGTGCTACGGCGGCGACATCAGCCGCAAGAAGAAACTACTCGAAAAACAAAAGCGCGGCAAGCGCCGGATGAAGAGGGTGGGCAGTGTGGAGATTCCGCAAGAGGCGTTTATGGCAGTGTTGCGGCTGGGCGAAGAGTAAAGATGGCTCCACCAAGGCGCACGAAGAAAACTAGTGTTCATTTGGTCAATCGCGTTCCTCTGGCCGCAGTCGCCCTCCACTTGATTTTGGCCGTTTACTACAGCGCCAGCTTTCCGATCTTTGAAGGCTCGGATGAGGGCGCCCATTTTTTCTTTGCCCGCCGCCTGGCGCAGACGTGGTCCATCCCGGACATTCGCTTTGAGTCTGGCCCATGGGGGCAGGAGGCGACTCAGGGGCCATTGTTTTACATCACCGCCGCGATCCCCATTGCGCTGGTGGATACAGGCGGCGCCGAGAGTTTTATCGCCCAGACCAACCCTTTTGTGAATTTGGGGGATGGCTCGAAACCAGGCAACAAAAATTTGTTCATCCACGATCCGCGCCGCGAAAGCTGGCCGTGGCGGGGCACAGCCCTGGCGGCGCATCTGGCGCGCTGGGTCTCGGCCTTGTATGGGGCGCTGACGGTATGGGCGACGTATGGCCTCACCCATCGACTCGTTCCCGGCGCGGCGGCGACGGCGGCCCTGTTTGTGGCCCTCCTGCCGCAGTTCGTGTGGACAAGCGCCTCAGTGACAAACGAGTCGGCCAGCGCCGGGACGTGCGCCTTGGCCTTGTGGGTGTTGGTGGCCGCGCCCCGCGAGTGGCCGGCGCGTTATCTCGTGACTCTGGGTGCGGCGTTAGGGTTGGCGGCTATGGCGAAAACGCCGGGTCTGATTCTGTCCGCATTTGTGTTTGGGGGGATGGCGCTGCACGCCCTGCCGCGCGGTTGGCGCGTGTTGCTCACCCAGTTGAGCATGATGGGCATCGCCTTCGCCGTCGTCGCCGGGCCGTGGCTGGCGATGAACAGTATCCGCTATGGCGATCCTACGGGGTTGTCGGCGCACCTGACGGTGATGACGAACAGCGAGGTTCAACTTTTTAGCGGCGGCTCTCTGCGCGCGGCCTTCACCCCGGAACTGCTCAGGCAGGCGCCGGGTTTCGTCGTCGCCATCGTGGGTTCAGTGTGGGGGGTGTTTGGCGAGCACAACATTCTGGCCCCGGCCAGCGTCTATTCGTTTTTCAACTGGCTGATGGTGATCGGACTTGCCGGGTTTTTCAGCGGATGGCTTAAGTGGAAAATCGGATGGAAGGCTCAACTCTGGCTTGTGGTATGGTTTCTATTGCACTTGACAACTCTGATCTTGTGGACCTCCCGGGCCGGCGGGACGCCGGGGCGATTGCTCTGGCCGGCGTTGCCGTCCATGGCGTTCATGTGCGCCGTAGGCGGGTGGCGACTCAGCCAGCGGGTACCGGGAAAGTTTTGGCCGATGTGCGTGCGCGCGTTTCAACCGGCGATGTTTGGCTTCTTTGCAGTGCTGGCCCCCACCTGGCTCATCCTCCCGGCCTATGCTATGCCATCGGCTCTCGTAGAGTTGCCACCCTCTGCGGAACCACTCAATCTGCGCTACGGGGCGTTGGAGTTGGTCGGCATCGACTCACAATCGCGAGTCGATCCGGGAGATCAATACGCGGTCACGTTTTACTGGCGGTTGGCTCAACCGACGACGGATGAATATCGAATCTTTCCGCGCTTGCTGGATGGAACACTTGCGCCTGTGGCCGGAACCAGCACCTATCCCGGCTGGGGTAACTGGCCGGTGAATTTGTGGGCGCCGGGTGTGATTTACGCCGACCGCTACCAGTTGCCGGTAGGGGAGTATGCCCGACATCCGTCATTGGGGCGGGTGATCGTGGCCGTGGAAGTGAATCAGGTAACGCAACCCATCGTAGCCGCTGATGGCAACCCGTTTGATCCGGTGTGGCCGTTGGCGGAGGTGGCTCTGGCTCCAGACCCGCGAGGTCTTAAAGGCCTCGCGGGTCTTACGCCCATCGCCATCTTCGGGGATGCGGCCACGTTGGTGGCGGCCCATTTTCCAGAGGCGGCCCGCCCCGGCGACTCGATCCGAGTCGAGTTGATCTGGCAGGCACAAAAGTCTACCATCGCTGTCTGGCAACGGTTCGTTCATGTGGACGATGGCAACCGGGCGGAACCACACCTGGCAGCGCAAAGCGATGGCGTCCCGGCAGCTGGCTACGGTCCGCCGTGGTGGCAGGCGGGCGATATGGTTCCTGATACAGTTGTGTTAACATTACCCGCTGACCTGCCGCAGGGAACTTATGCTCTGTGGGTTGGATTCGCACCACCGGGCGGGCCGCGTGTGTCAATCAGCGGCGGCGACAATTACGACGGACGGTTGTTTTTGGGAATGATTACGGTTCAATGAACACTACGACACTGAACGGCGCGCGGCACGTCGTCATCATTGGCGCCGGCCCGGCAGGATTGACGGCGGCCTGGGAGTTGATCCGGCGCGGGGTGCCGGTGACGGTGCTGGAAAAATATCATCTCGTCGGCGGCATCGCCCGCACCGAGCACTATAAAAATTACTACTTCGACATCGGCGGCCACCGCTTCTTCACCAAAGTGGAAGCGGTGAACAAACTGTGGGCCGAGTGGATGGGCGACGAATTCCTGCTCCGCCCGCGCACCTCGCGCATTTATTACGACGGCAAGTTTTTTGATTATCCGCTTCGCGCCTTCAATGCGCTGTTCAATATGGGCCTGTGGCGCAGCGCCCTGATCCTGCTGTCATATCTTCAGTATCGCCTCTTCCCGTATCCACAAGAGGAAACTTTTGAGCAGTGGGTGACCAACCGGTTCGGCAAACGGCTGTTTGAAATTTTCTTCAAGACCTATACTGAAAAAGTGTGGGGTATCCCCACCAGCGAAATCCGGGCCGAGTGGGCGGCGCAACGCATCAAAGGCCTGTCACTGTTCTCCGCCATTCGCAACGCGCTGTTCAAACCGAGGGGCGATCAAATCAAGACTCTCATCGAAGAGTTTCATTACCCCAAACGCGGGCCGGGGATGATGTGGGAGCGGGTGGTCGAATTGGTGACTGGACGCGGCGGCAAAGTGATCATGAATGCTGAGGCAGTGAAAATAAAACGCGACGGGGAAACCGTCACCGGGGTGGAGGCTGTGGTGGCCGGGGAGGCCCGGTTCTTCCCCGCCACCGATGTCATCTCCTCGGCGCCCCTCACCGAACTCATTGCCAAACTCGACCCGCCCGCGCCGCACGATATTCTGGCTTCCATTAAACATCTGTCGTACCGCGACTTTCTCACGGTGGTGCTGATTCTTGACAAACCGGATCTCTTCCACGATAACTGGATTTACATCCACAGCCCGGAAGTGAAGGTGGGCCGCATCCAGAACTTCGCCAACTGGAGTCCCTATATGGTTCCCGACCCTGCCACCTCAAGCCTGGGGTTGGAATACTTTTGCACCGAGGGTGATGCGCTGTGGCAAACACCGGACGCGGCGTTGCTCGAATTGGGCAAGCGCGAGATCGAGCGGATTGGACTGACTCAGGGGGCAAAGGTAATTGATGGGACGGTGGTGCGCCAACTGAAGGCCTACCCGGTGTACGACTCGGTGTATGCCGAACATCTGGAGGCGATCAAGAAATTTTTGAGCGGCATCCCCAACTTGCAAACAGTGGGCCGCAACGGCCTGCACAAGTACAACAATCAGGATCATTCGATGCTTACTTCGATTTACGCAGTGGAGAATATGCTCGGTCTGGCAGGACACGACCTGTGGGAAGTGAACACCGAGCGTTCGTACCACGAAGAGGTGCGGGTCAGCGCGACGGGAAAGAAAGTGGAAGAGAAACCGGTGGATATTTTGGAAGCGTGATGGTCGAGCCGGGGTCTTCTGTCTGTTGCAAGACCGTCTTGCGCTGGCGGGCGGGGCGGGCGGCGAGTTCCGGTCGGGTATAATGAGGCGGCATCCATCGCGACACTCTGTCGCGATACTTTTTATTGGGGGTACCCTGTGAAAATTAACTGGCGAGTTCTCATTGGTGTGGCCTTTAGCGCCCTGTCCCTGCTCCTCATTTTGTATACCGTTGACCTGTCGAAAGTGGGGGTCGAGTTGGCAAAGGCCAATTATTGGTGGATCATCCCGGGGGCGGCGGCCAACCTGTTTGGCCTGTGGGCCAAAGGGGTGCGCTGGCGGGCATTGCTGGATAATCGCATCTCCACTTCCCGTTCCTTCTGGATTTCCAACGTCGGCAACCTGCTCAATAACGTGTTGCCGTTGCGCATTGGCGAACTCAGCCGGGCCTACCTGGTGAGCCGCAACAGCACGGTGACCACCATGCAGGGGCTTTCCACCGTTCTAATTGAACGGTTGCTGGATGTGCTGACGGTTTTCGGAATGACGGTGCTGGTGATTCCATTTGTGCCAAGCGGCGGCCCTATTGTGCAGGCTGGCATCGGGTTGGCCGTTATCGCCTTCACGGGCGTGGTTGGGTTGTTTATCGCGGCCACGCTTCGTTCGCAAGCGTTGGCGGCGGCCCGTTTTGTGTTTCGTCCACTGCCGGAGCGATTCCGCGAGGCCTTGCTCAAACAGGGCGACGAATTTTTGTTGGGCGTGCGGGCCGCTGGCGGTCGAAGGTTGGCGGCGGGTATTTTTTGGTCGCTCGTGACCTGGCTGGGCTGGGGCGGGGCGGCCTATTTGATGTTGTTCGCGTTCATTCCCGAGGCCTCATTGGTCATGGGGGTTTTCGTCAATGGCGCATTGGCCATTGGGTTAAGCATCCCCTCTGCGCCATCCGGTGCCGGGCTGTACGAAGCCGGAGCCGTGCTGGGGCTAAGTGTGTTCGGTGTTTCTTCAGAGACGGCGCTGGCCTACGCCATCGTCGCTCACATTCAGAGTTTTGTGATGACGGGTATTCTGGGCACTATCGGCATGGACCGTGAGGGCGAAAGCCTGAGTCACCTTTCGGCGGCGGCGCAAAACGTCATGGCTTCGGCGCGCGGCAAATGAAGATTCTCGCCGCCCTCACCTATTATCGCCCGCATGTGTCGGGGCTGACGATTTACGTCGAACGGTTGTGCCGGGCCTTGGCCGGGCGCGGTCACGCGGTGACGGTGCTCACTTCGCATTACGAACCCAGCTTGCCTTATGAAGAAATGATGGACGGAGTGCGAGTCGTCCGCGCCCCGGTGTTGGCCCGGGTGAGCAAGGGCGTGATCATGCCGACGCTGGGTTTTTTGGCGACGAAGTATATGCGGCAGACCGACGTCCTCAGTTTGCACCTGCCGCAGTTGGATGCCAGCGGCATCGCCACCCGCGCCAAAATTTTCAACAAACCCAGTATCCTCACTTATCACTCCGATTTGTTGTTGCCGCCTTCGCCCGTCAATCAAATCGCCGGAGCGGTGGTCAACGCCAGCAATCACGCGGCGGCGAAACTCTGTGACGTGATTTCGGCCTATACGGAAGACTTTGCGAAAAATTCACCGTACTTGTCGCAGTATCTTCACAAAGTGCGGGTCATCGCGCCGCCGGTTGAAATCCCGGCGCCGGACGAGTCGGATGTGCGAGTGTTTGTCGAGAAATATGGTCTGCACGGCAAGACGGTGATCGGAATTGCGGGCCGGCTTGCGGCAGAGAAGGGGGTGGAATATTTGCTCGAAGCGCTGTCGAGCCTCAGCGAGAAGTATCCCAATGTGACAGTCGTCCACGCCGGGCCGCACGAGGCGATCGGCGAGTCGGCCTACCTGAGAAAGCTGGAGCCCCTGCTGGAGAAGTATAAAGATCGTTACGTCCACGTCGGCACGCTTAACGCCAAAGGGATGGCGGCTTTCTTCCGGGTCTGCCACATTACTACTCTGCCCAGCATCAACAGCACCGAGACGTTCGGTCTGGTGCAGATCGAATCCATGCTGTGCGGCACGCCGGTCGTCGCCAGCAACCTGCCTGGCGTGCGCCAGCCCACCGCCATGACGGGCATGGGCCGCACCGTCCCGATTTGCGACTCGGCGGCGCTGGCCGAGGCCATCCTCGAAGTATTGGACAACCGCGACCGGTACATTCGTCCTCGACAGGCCATTGCCGAGACGTTTTCCCCCGTCGTCGTCGCCGAGAAGTACGAATCGCTGTTTGAGGAATTGAGACGCAAGCGCGGTTAGCCCGCTCTGCAAGCGCGGCAGCTTTCGACTCCGTGCGTCAGAACAACACCGATAATTGTTCATTGACTCATGACTCTCTGGGACGCCTACCTCATCCTCCTCTCCCGCCTCGGCCTGGGGCCGCGACCTCGGGCCGCGGATGGGACGCCGTTGGAGATCCCATCATTTGAAAAATCACCCAATGAGTCATTCGGAAGGTTACCGAATGAGTCGTTCGATGTGATGGGGGCGGCGGTTGCCTCAGCGCAATTGGAGCAGATGGCGCAGTTCAGGGGTTGGAGGTGGGTGGGCCTGCCAGTTGCGGCGGCCATGGCCTTAATGGGACAGTGGACCCTATTACAAAACCGTGAGAGTCCGCTGTCAGGCCTTCTGTTGTTGCTGCTCGGGGTGTTCGCGTTTGTATTCACCGTCTGGCGCGGCGATTTCGATTTTCGATCCCCTCAACTGAAGAGTCCGACCGTGCCTGCAACACTGCCTTTGCCCGGCCTGGCCGACTCTACTCTGGCGGCTTCAACCAAATCCAAACCTGGTGTGCGCTGGCGGCTGGTGGTCATGGCGATCTTTTGGAGCGGGCTGGCCTACTTTGCCACCGGCGGCAACAACTTCAGCCTGTTGGGTCGCGTCAGTTGGTTGATCAGTCTGTGGGCCTGGGTCGCCGCCTTCTGGCAAGGGCCGCTTCGCCTGAAGGTCAACTGGCGGGGACTTCTGGACACGGTCTGGCGCGGCCAGATGGACATTCGCCTGACGCGAACTTTGTTCGCGTTGCTGGCCGTGCTGGCGCTCTCGGCCAGCTTCCGCTTTGAAAAGTTAAATGAAGTGCCGGTTGAGATGACGAGCGATCACGTCGAGAAGTTGAGTGACGTGAACGATATTTTAAACAACGGCAAGCGGCCGGTATTCGAGCCAAACAACGGGGGCCGCGAATCAATGGAATTTTATCTGGCCGCCCTCACCGCCAAGTATGCTGGCCCCAGCCTCTCGCACCTCACCCTCAAACTCGTTACTGCCGTTGCCGGCTTTCTGACTTTGCCCTTCATTTTCCTCCTCGTCCGTGAGATAGCGGACGATTCGCCAATGGCGTTGCTGGCAACGGCGACGGCAGGCTTGGCCTGGTGGCCAAATATTATCAGCCGCAACGGCTTGCGTTTCCCATTTGCGCCGTTCTTTGGCGCGATCGCCCTGTGGCTGATCTTCCGGGCGATCAAACGCGACAGCCGCAACTCAGCGGTGATAGCCGGATTGGCTTTGGGCCTCGGCCTCTATGGCTATACGCCGATCCGGATCGTACCGGTGGCGATACTGCTCGCTTTTGGGTTGTATGCTTTGCATCGTCGGGATCGAGTGCTGACGGTCAAGCTAGCGAAGTGGTGGGTGATGTTGACCCTGGTGATGCTGGCAGGGTTCGTGCCCATGGTGCGGTACGGGATGGATAACCCGCAGGATTTTTGGCGCCGTTCCATGACCCGCATCACCGGAGACCCGGAGACTCCCCATACGCCCACAGTTCAGGACTTTTTGGCGAACGAGTGGAGTTCCATCCGCATGTTTTGGTGGACGGTGGATGCGGCGTGGTTGGTCAGCACTGCGAACCAGCCCGCGCTCGATTGGGTGATGGGCGGGTTGTTTGCGCTTGGCCTCGGCGTTTTGGTATATCGCTACATGCGTTACCGCGATTGGCTAGACCTATTTTTGATCCTCGTCATCCCGGTACTGTTGTTGCCGTCTACACTGGCGCTGGCCTTTCCGATTGAGAACCCCTCGCTCCATCGCTCTGGCGTGGCCATCCCCCTTGTGTTCACGATTGTGGCCATTCCTCTGCGCCTGCTGATCGCCTACGGCCAGAAACTATTCAGTGGGCGGCGCGCCGATGGGCGGGGGACACTGGTAGGGGTGGCGCTGGCGGCGATCACGTTGTATATCTCGTGGCAGGTCAATTGGCGAATCCTGTTCGTCAATTACGCCGAGCAATACCAGAGTTCGGTGCCGAACGCTTCCGAGTTGGGGCGGCTGGTGCGGGCCTGGGCCGAGTCAACCGGGTCATACGATACGGCAGTCGTCGTGGCCTATCCCTATTGGGTGGACACCCGGGCGGTGGGCCTTTACGCGACGGGCGACCTGAGTTGGAACAACGTCATTCTGAATCCGGATCAGCTTGACGATTGGGTGGACGATCCGCGCTCCAAGTTGTACCTCCTCTACAAGAAGGATGCCGACTCGATTGCCCGGTTGCGGCAAATTTATCCTCAGGGTAAATTAGCCTATCACCCGTCGCAATTTTTTGACCGGGACTTTCTGACCTTCGTTGTGCCGGGGACTGTGGATTTTGACGAGACGACGCTTCCCCAACCGTAAACTCAGGATGCTGATGAGCTTAAGATTGATTATGACCGAAACGACCTCTGATCCGATTGAAATACCTGCTTCCGAAGTTCCCCTCGGCGCCTCGGAGATTGCTCCAAAGCCATCGGCTATCAGCGATAAGCTATCTGCCATCGCCGTCAACTGGCAATCATATCTCGCTGACGCCTTTCTCGTCGCCCTCATCCTCGTCGGCGTTTACTTTCGTTTCAGTTGGGTCAACTGGAATCAAGACACTGACCTGCACCCGGACGAATACGGGTTGACCAGTACGATTACGCGCCTGTCGATTCCGGCTTCACCCGGCGACTATTTCAACACCCGCCTCTCGTCCATCAGCCCCTATCAAAAATATGACGAAGCGGGCCTGCCCACCGAGTCTGGCCCCGACAACCGTATGCGCTGGGGCCAGTGGCCGATCATCATCATCCGCTTCGCCGCAGAGGTGAGCGGCAACACCGACTACGGCAACTTGCGCCTCACGGGGCGGCGGCTCTCGGCGCTGGCTGATAGTTTGGCGTTGGCCATCCTTGTCCTCATCGGCGCGAGGTTGTACAACCGCCGCATCGGCTTGCTGGCGGCGGCCCTCAGCGCGCTGGCCGTCATGCAAATTCAGCAGTCGCACTTCATGACGGTTGATAACTTTGCTGTGTTGTTTACAGCCCTGGCGTTGTATTGCGCAGTGCGAATTGCTCAAGAGAAACCCGGTTTCTCCAGTTCTGGTTTGTCGGGCTGGTCGTGGTACGCCCTCTTCGGCGTAGCCTCCGGCATGGCGATTGCCTCGCGCATCAACCTTGCGCCACTCTTCGGCGTGGTTTTCGTCGCCGCCGTCGTCGCTAACGCGGATCGATGGCATGACGAAAAGGGCGATGTTTCAAAAATCGTGTCTGACGTTGCCATGCGAATTGCCATCGCCGGGATCGCCGCCTTCCTCACCTTCCGCGTCACACATCCGATGACTTTCCGCGCCGAAACTGGCGACACCTCTTTCTTCACCCTCACCCCGAACCTCGATTGGCGCGAGAGTATGTCCGTCGCCCAGTCCGAGTCGAGCGGCATTGGCGCCGGCCCGCCTGGCGAGCAGTGGACGAATCGCCCGGCCCTCCTCTTCCCCTTCGTCAATATGGTGGTGTGGGGCATGGGCTTGCCGTTGGGCTTGATGGCTTGGGCCGGATTGGTTTGGGCGGCGTGGCGCACCTTCAAAGACAAAGTCTCGTGGCAAATGCACCTTCTGCCGTTGACCTGGGCCGGTGGGATGTTCCTCTTCATGGGCACGCGCTGGGTCAAGTCCGTCCGCTACTTCCTGCCCATTTATCCCTTCATGGCTCTCTTTGCGGCGTGGGCGCTTTACGAAATTTGGCGGATCGCGCGCGAAAGGGAAAATAAGGAAACAAGGGAAAGGAGGGAAATGACGGTTTCCCCGGTTTCCCGTTTTTCCCTCTTTTCCTTCCTTTCCATTTTGTTAGCCGCCTTTGTTCTCATTGGTACGCTGATTTGGGCTTGGGGCTTCACTCACATTTATCGCGTGGACAACACCCGCATTCAGGCCTCGAAGTGGATGTATCAAAACATCCCCGGCCCAATGAACCTGCATCTCAACACCGACCAGGGCCCATACACTGAACCCATTCCCGTCAACGTCGCCGAGATCGTGGCCGATACGCCGGCCGTGATTCCATTCAAAGTGCTGATAGGCGGGACGGCCTCGGGATTGACTATCGGATACATTCGCAATGAGTTCGATCCGGGAACCCCAGCGGTCCTGCGCGCCATGTTGGCCGCCGACCCGGCTGGTGGCCAGCCGCTGGCCCAAACCGAGATCGCCATCCCGCCCACCGCCGATCAGCGTGGGGGGTCGTTCACTGCACCGTTTGCGTCGGCCGTATTGACTCCGGACACGACCTATTATTTGCTCCTCACCGCGCCGCAGGGTGGCCCGCTGATCACTTCCGGCGCCGTCGTCACCAACGAAAATTGGGATGAAGGCTTGCCCTTGCGCATCGAAGGCCGTGACGCATTCGGCGGGCTGTATCGGGGCTTGACGATGGAAGTGCGCTGGCAGGATGACGAAAACAAGCGCCAGATGTTCCTGACCAATCTGGAACAGGTGGATTACATCATCCTGCCCAGCCAGCGTGGGCTCTGGAGCGCCTCGCGCCTGCCCAATGCCTACCCGATGACGATGGAATACTATCGGGCGCTGTTCGACGGGCGGCTGGGGTTCGATCTGGTGGCGCAGTTCCAATCGCCGATCACCCTTGGGCCACTTCAAATTTCAGATTTGGTTGGGTCAGCCACGTGGGGCCATCCGCCTGATGTGCCACGCTCGAAGACCGAGCCCTGGAACGACAGCCAGCTCGCCGCGGAAGAAGCCTTCAGCGTCTACGACCATGCGCCGGTATGGATCTTCAAAAAGCGCGCCGATTTTAGCATGGACAACGCGCGGGCGATTTTGTTCTCGGTTGATCTCACGCAAGTGATCAATCAAGGCCCGCGCGAAGCCACTGCCGCGCCGACTCTCCTCATGCTCCCCGACGATCGCTTGCAGGAACAACGGGCGGGGGGAACCTGGTCGGAGATGTTTGACGCGGACAGTCTAATCAACAGGATTCAGCCGCTCGGCGTGATCGTGTGGTGGGCGACGGTCGTGTTGTTGGGCTGGCTGGCCTTCCCTATCACCTTTGTCACTTTGCGCGGCCTGCCCGATCGCGGCTATGCTCTGACTCGCAGTGTCGCCCTCCTGCTTATCGCCTGGGGCGCGTGGATATTGGCGAGTGTTCAACTCCTGCCCTTCACCCGACTGACCTTGTGGCTGGTGACTCTGGCCATGGGCGCAGTGGGGGTGGTCATCGGGTGGCGGCGGCAACCGGAGATCAAAGACTGGTTGCTCGACAATCGGCGCTACATTTTGTTTGTCGAAGCGATGGCGCTGGTCCTTTTCCTGTTCTTCCTCCTCATCCGCTGGAGCAACGCCGATCTGTGGCACCCGGCTTATGGCGGCGAGAAGCCGATGGACTTCTCGTATTTCAACGCCGTCCTGAAAAGCACCTCCTTCCCGCCGTACGACCCATGGTTTGCGGGTGGCTACTTGAACTACTACTACTTCGGCTTCGTCATGGTTGGCACAATCACGAAGATGCTGGGCGTTGTGCCCTCGTTCGCCTACAACCTCATCCTGCCAATGTTGTTCTCGATGGTTGGCGTCGGGGCCTTTGGCGTAGCCTATAACCTGGTGGTGACGGGGAAAGGAACAGAGGGCGGCGAGCAGTTGGCAGTGAACGGCGAGCCAATCTCCAATCTTTCGACTTCGCTCAGGGCAAGTCTCCGACGCCCCAATCCCTACTTCGCCGGGATTATTGCCGCCCTGCTCTTCACCGTGCTGGGCAATCTGGGGCAGATCAGCGTGATGATGACGGCCTTCGAGCGGGTGACGGAGGACATTGAGGTCGTGGGCTTGCCGGTGATTGACGATCTACAACGCATCGTCATCGGCTTTGGCCGGATCGCCATTGAGGGCCGACAGGTTCCCATCGGTACCGGCGAGTGGTATTGGAACGCGACGCGGGTCACGCCCGAAGTGCCCATCGCCGAGTTTCCATTCTTCACCTTTCTCTACGCCGATCTCCACGCGCACATGATCGTGCTGACGATGACGGTGCTGGCCCTGGGCTGGATCGTGGCGCTGATCAATGGCGTCACCGAGAAAAGGGGTTGGATCGAGACGGCGGCCCTGTGGCTGGTAGGGGGCCTCATCTTTGGCGTTATCCAGCCCTCCAACCTGTCCGACTATCAAACGTATTGGGTGCTGGGGTGTGTGGCGATCTTCTATGCTGAGTACCGCAAACGCGAGACGATTGATTTTCAAATGCTGTTCGATGCCGGTGTCCGGTGCGCGATTTTGATCGAATTGGCGATCCTCTTCTTCCGGCCTTACTCGGAGTGGCGCGGTGAGGGCTATGGCTCGGTGCAGTTGTGGGATGGAGAACGCACGCCCCTCAACGCCTACTTCACCATTCACGGCCTGTTCCTGTTCATCATCTTCACCTTCCTCCTCGTCGAGACCCGGCGTTGGATGCAACGCACATTGTTGCAGGACGTACAGGGTCGGATCATGCCGTTCTTGTTTGCGCTGACGGCGTTCTTTGCCTTTGTGTTTGTGTTGTGGTGGGCGGGCTACACGGTGTCCGTCGTTGTTTTGCCTCTCACCGCCTGGACGGGCCTGCTGATGATTCGCGGCGATGCCGAACCGGAACGACGGGTGGCCCTGGCCTGGATGGGGTTGGGGTTGTTGTTGACTCTGGTGGTGGAGGCCGTCACCGCCGTGGGCGACATTGGCCGCATGAACACCGTCTTCAAGTTTTACTTGCAAGTGTGGACGCTGTTCAGCATTGCCTGTGGGGCGGCGGCGGCGTGGATCTGGGCGCAGATGCCGGAGTGGCGGCCCTTTAATCGCGATGTGTGGCGGGCGGCGTTTGGGATGTTGTTGCTCGGCGCGCTATCGTACACTATCCTCTCAACGAATGCTAAAGTGAAAGACCGCATGGCCGCCAAGGCGCCGCGCACGCTGGATGGCATGACGTACATGGCTTATGCCAAATACGCCGATCAGGGTCAGGATGTTGACCTCAAATGGGATTATGAGGCCATTCGCTGGATGCAGGACAACATTGAAGGCTCGCCGGTGATCGTGGAACAGAATGCGGTCGAGTATCGCTGGGGGTCGCGCTACACCATCAACACCGGTCTCCCCGGCGTCGTCGGCTGGAACTGGCACCAGCGGCAACAACGGGTCGTCGTCCCCGATTGGCTGGTCACGCGGCGAGTGGACGAAATTCGCGCCTTTTATGCCACGCCCGATCCGGGATTGGCGCTAGAATTTCTTAAGAAGTACGATGTAAGCTACGTCGTCGTTGGCGGCTATGAAAAAATCTATTACCCCTCGGAGTCGTTTATGAAGTTTGAGCAAATGGTAGACAACGGGCAATTGACTGTGGCCTATCAGAATGAGGGCACAGTGATTTACAAGGTGATGAAGCCGAGTCAGGGGAATTGAAAATGTTGCCTAGACCTGCCGGGTTTGTTTAAAAACCCGGCAGGTCTAGGCAACAGCGGATTTTCGCGAGCAACCGTGTACAACCATGATGAATGACGAGCGCCTGAACCAATGGATTGACGACGCCTGTCGGGGCGACGAACCTGCGGCAGAGGCGATCTTTCGGCGCTACAGCCCGGCGGTCTTCCGCATGGCGGCCAGCCTGCTCAATAACGCCGACGACCCGGAAGAGGTGACGCAGGATACATTTGTCTATGCCTTGCGAAACCTGAGCCGCTACGACCCGACCCGCTCGGCTTTTCAGACGTGGCTCTTTACCATTGCCATCAGCCGCTGCCGCAACAAACGGCGGCGCAAATGGCTGACGACTCTGCCACTGGGCTGGTTCACCCGAAACGAGACGCGCGGCACGGCGCCGCTTCGTTCGCTGGAAGACTGGCTGGCGGCGCGGGGTGTGCGGCGCGAGTTGTGGGCGGCAGTGCAATCGCTCTCGCCCAAACTGCGCGAAGCCGTCATCCTGCGTTTTCTGGCTGGCATGAGTTACGCTGAGATCGGCGAGGCCGCTGACTGCGGCGCGAAGGCGGCCGAGTCGCGCGTGCGAACCGGGATTGCGGCTTTACGGAAACGGCTGGCCGAGCAGGGCGTGCCGCAGGACGAGTGGCTGGAGGCGATTGCGGATATGTAGGGGCGAACCTGCGTGTTCGCCTCCACGGGAAACCGTAAGCCAATTCGATAGCGAGCCGGGCGAGCAGTCCGGCTTTCGTGTGAAAATGGACATGCACATTTCTGATCAACTATTGGCCTACATCGAAGGGCGACTGACTCCTGAAACACGAACGCAGGTTGAGGCGCACCTGACCGAGTGCGCCGACTGCCGCGCGGAGTTGGATGCCAGGCGTGGGCTTGCCACCGAACTGGTCAATGCGCGCCGCACCCTCAGCCGCCTGCCGACTCGAGCGCGATGGGAAACAGTGCGAGCGCAAATGCGGGCGCAAACGCGGGCGCAATTGCGCTTGCCATTGCGCACCCCCTCACCTCTGCGCTTGTGGCGATTTCGGTTTGGCTGGCAGGTGGCGGCCAGTATGGCGGTGGTGCTGGCGGTGTTGACTTCCAATCTTGCGTTGAGCGGGGTGCGGGCCGAGACGCCCAGCGTGCCTTTCATCCAGACTCCCGCCGCCCACGTGGTGACGGCCGACACGGCGACGGCGCAAGCCACACGCCCGCTCCTCCACCGCGACTCCACGTTTACGCCGACGCTGACCCCCGGACCCTAATGTCTGACGTTACCAGTTTTTTTCTGTGGTGGTGGGCGGTCACCATTTTCGGCGTTGTGGCCTGGCCGATCCTCTTCTGGCTCTTTCGTCATCTGCCCGATCGCGGCTACAGCCTGTCGAAGACGGGCGGCCTGCTGGCGGTGGGTTACGTAGGTTGGATACTGGGCAACTTCGGCCTCATTCAGGTTTCGGCGGGCGGAGTGATCGGCGCGTTGCTGATTGTGGCCGCAATCTCAGCGGCGGCGCTGCGCGGCGAGGCCTGGAAAGAAATGCGTGAGTGGCTGGCCGCTAATTGGTCATTGGCATTGGTCACCGAAATTCTCTTTTTAGCCGCCTTTGCTCTGTGGGCTTATGCCCGCGCCTATAACCCCAACATTACAGCCACCGAAAAGCCCATGGAGTTTGCTTTCCTCAACTCCGTGCTCCGCACCGGCATCCAACCACCGGGCGACCCGTGGCTGTCGGGTTACGCCATTAGCTATTACCACTTCGGCTACGTCATTATGGGGATGCTCATTGCCGTGTCGGGCGTCCTGCCGAGTGTGGGCTTCAATCTCGGCCTGGCGTTGTTGTTTGCGCTCACGGCTGTCGGTGCGTTTGGGGTGGTGTTGAATTTGATTGCGGCCTCACGGATACAGGCGAAGCAAAGCTTCGCACCCGCTCCTATAAAAGCAGTGGTACCTTCATTGCTGGGGCCGGTGTTTATGCTCACTGGCAACCTCAATGGCTTTCTGGAGGTAATGCACAAACTGGGTGCACTGCCGTTTGCCTTTTGGCAATGGCTCGATATCAAATGGACGAACGAGCCGCCCGCGCCGGATGGCAACTGGATGCCCGATCGCTTTTTGTGGTGGTGGCAGGCCTCGCGGGTGATCCATGACCGCAACCTGAGCGGGGCCGAAGTGGAAGTGATTGACGAGTTTCCGTTCTTCTCGTTTTTGCTCGGCGACATGCACCCACACGTGTTGGGCCTGCCCTTTGTGTTTTTGGCAATTGCGTTTGGCCTCAATTTGTTTTTGAGGATCGGCGCTAATGACGAAAAGCCCGCCCATAAATTTGTGCCTCTACGCTGGCCGGAAATGGTCGCCGGAGGAATCCTGTTGGGCGGCCTCTCGTTCCTCAACACCTGGGACTTCCCGATCTACATTTTCGTCGTCGTGGGCGCGTATATAGTCGCCCGACTCTGGCGGGATGGCTGGGGGCGGGATGCCGTGCGCGATGCCTGGCGGGATGCGGGCCTGTTGGCGGGTGGCCTCTTGGTTTTGGGCGTCGCTCTCTACCTGCCGTTTTATATCGGCTTTCGTTCGCAGTTGGGCGGCATTCTACCCAACGTGATCTTCCCAACGAAGCTTCAACAATTCGTGGTGATGTTTGGGCCGTCGCTGTTTGTGGCGCTGGCTGTGCTGGGCTGGCTGGCGGCGCAACATCGGCGCGAACTGGACTGGCGCCGGGGGTTGATGGCCGGGGGCGGGATACTGGCGGCGCTGATTTTAGTGAACGTGGCGCTGTCAACGGGCGCAGTCGTGCGCGCCGTTGTTAATGCGGATACTGACGCTCAACAAGCCATCAGCAGTCTATTTGGCGACGCCAACATTCGGGATATTCTGCCTACTGTACTGGGCCTGCGAGTCTCGAGCGCGGCAGTGCCGTTGGTGTTGACATTGCTGTTAACGACGGCGATGGCGTTTTTGCTCATGTGGGTTGGGGGCAAGAGGACAGATGAGGAAAAGAGTCGGCAACCCTTGAGTCTGACCCCGTTTGTTATCGTGTTGATGGTCACCGGAGTCTTGCTCGCCCTCGGTCCGGAGTTTGTCTATCTGCGCGATTTGTTTGCGACGCGCATGAACACAATCTTCAAGTTCTATTATCAGGCCTGGGTGCTGTGGTCTATCGCCGCTGCGTTTGGGACGTGGATGCTGATGCAGGCGCTGAAGCCGGTGGGCAAAGTCTTGTTTGCTGGTGGGGCCGCGGCTGTGCTAGGCATGGGGCTGGTTTATCCGTTGTTGGCGACAGTGACGATTACCGAAAACTGGAAAGGCACGGTGCGCGATGCGAACGGCCAGCAAATTGCGACGCTGGATGGCATGACCTATATGGCGAGCAATCGCGTCGAGGATTATGCGGCAATCCAATGGCTGAATGAAAATGTCAACGGTCGCCCGGTGATTGCCGAAGCAGTGGGCGGAAGTTACACCGAGTTCGGGCGGGTGTCGGTGCATACCGGACTGCCGACGGTGTTGGGTTGGCCGTTCCATCAATTACAGTGGCGCGGCAGTGGCGACCCAATGGGGAGTCGGGAGGGGGACATTCGCACGCTGTATTCGACGCCAACGTGGCTCGATGCGCAGGCGATTTTGGATAAATACGATATTCAATATGTCTATATCGGCCAGTTGGAGCGCGACGCCTATGGGCAAGCGGGGCTGGCAAAGTTCGACCGCTTTATGCGCATGATTTATCAGTCGGGCGGGGTGGCGATTTATGAACGCATTGAGCAATGAACAATGAAGAATGAAACGATGAACAATGTGATGACGAGTGACCGGCTAGTAGCCCAAAGTCTCCAGGCTCAAGTGACTGTCGAAGGGGCATTGTACGTCGCCATCGGCGCGGCGGCGATGGCCCTGCGGCTGTACAACCTGGGCGGCGCGCCGCTATCGAACGCGGAGGCCCACGAAGCGCTGTCGGCCTGGCGCTATGCGATGAATACCGGAACGCCGCTGGCGCCGATCAGCGCCTCGTGGTTTGTGTTGACGTCGCTGGTCTTCACCTTTTTCGGGGCCAGTGATTTTTGGGCGCGGTTTGTTCCGGCGCTGGCCGGGACGGCGCTGGTCTTTGCGCCCTGTGCCTTCCGGCGCGAGTTGGGGCGGGGAGCGGCGCTGATCGCCAGCGCCCTGCTTGCGATCTCGCCGGTGCTGGTGATGTCGTCGCGCACTGCCGATGGCACGACACTATCGGCCCTCAGCCTGTGGCTGATCGTCATTGGCTGGCGTTGGATGAGGCCGACAGCGGCGGAAGAAAATGATCGGCGCGGGCTTTTCCTGGCCGGCACCGGACTCGGGTTGGGGTTGGCTAGCGGCCCCCGCTTTTTGTCGGCGGCGGCCACATTGAGTCTGGCGCTGGCGCTGATGATGATCGTGCGGCGATCCTTTCTTGGCAAACTCCGTGAGGGTGGGTCGCGGATTGCGCCGCATTGGCAATGGCTGTTGTTATCGGCGGTGGTGACCTTTGTGCTGGCGGCGGCTTCGTTGATTGGCGGCCCCGGCCTCACCGCGGCGGGCAATGCTTTTCCGCTGTGGCTTCGGGGGTGGTTGCCGTTGGGCGATCCGCAACCCGGTTATCTGATCCCGCTGGCCTTGTTTACCTACGAACCCTTGCTCGTCGCTTTTGGCCTGGGCGGGTTGGCGTTTGCGCTTTTCTCTGGATGGCGAAGTGAGACGCCGGCTGAGTGGCGCACTGTGGTGCGGCTGATGAGCGCGGCGGCGATTGGCGCATTGATATTCGGGTTGCTCTACGCTGGGCGGACGGCGAGCGATACCCTGTGGGCGGTCTTTCCACTGGCGATGTTGGCGGGCAAGGCCATCGCCGAAACATTTTCCGGCGATTGGTTTGAAGGCGAATGGCAAATCGTGGGCGCGCAGGCGGCGGCGTTGTTTGCGATGCTGACCTTTGCTTATTTCAATCTGGGTGCGTATGCGCGCGGCATTGGCGCGGGTGCGGTAACGTCGGTCAATCTCAATTTTGATCCGGCGCCGTATTTACGGTTGATCATCGCCGGGGGCGTGATCGTGCTGGCGATTTTTGTGACGGCGCTGTTCGGAGCGGGTTGGAGCCAGCGATCCGCCTTGCGCGGGGCCGCCCTGGCCGTGGGGGCCGCCACCCTGGTGGGCACCCTGGGCGCTGGTTGGGGGCTGACCCAGCTCCGGGCCGCGAGTCCGGTGGAACTGTGGACGCCGGTGGGGACAGCGGACAACGTGCGTTTGCTCAAGCAGACGATCGAGGACATTGCCAATCGGTCGGTGGGCAACGAGTTTGATCTGGGGATCACGGTGCTGAATGATCCGGTCTGGAATGACCGCGATGGCCTGCTGGGTTGGGAGTTTCGCCAATTCACAAAGGTGAAGTTTGTGGAGGCGTTGACGGGGACGGTGGATTCACCCGTCGTCATCACCGAAGCGGCGGTCTCCGATCCCACGCTGGGTTCAAGTTACATCGGCCAGCCGTTCCCAATCTTTGGCCGCGAACAATTGCAACCGCCGGCGCCCGACAAAAATGTGGATTGGTGGCTGTACCGCGCCGGCGGGGTGGAGTATTCGCGCAAGGTGTTGTGGGTGCGGCAGGATGTGCAGACGTTATCTTCGGAAAATGGTGAATGAGTCCGTGTTGCGTATTCCGTAGAGGGTATGGCCTGCGACGGAATACGCAATACGCAATACGGAGCAAGCTATGACTGAAATGACAATACAACGACAACCCTCTTCGCTGGATCGCCCACTGTGGGCGGCGCTGGCGCTGGACTGGGAGAAGGTGGCCTGGATTTTGATCATCGTCGCCGCCATCATTACCCGCTTCTACGATCTGGGGTCGCGGGTGATCAGCCACGACGAGAGCCTGCACACCTTTTATTCGTGGGAGTTGTACAAAGGCAAAGGCTTCGCCCACACGCCATTGATGCACGGGCCATTGCAATTTCACCTATGGGCGCTGACCTATGCCCTGTTCGGCGCGAATGATTACACCGCCCGCATCATGCCCGCCCTGTGCGGCGTGGCGCTGGTGGCGATGATGGTTGCCCTGCGCCCGTGGCTGGGCAAAGTCGGGGCCTTGTTGGCCGGGCTGTTCATGCTCATCTCGCCCTATATTCTCTATTACACCCGTTATGCTCGCGAAGACCCGTTCGCCATCACCTGGGCGACTCTGATGGTGTTGTCGCTGTTCTATTACATAGATCGGCGCGAGAACAAGTATCTTTATTTGATGGCGGCGGCCATGTCGTTGATCGCCATCACCAAAGAAGTGTCGTTTATCTACGTCGCCGTGTGGTTGGTTTTCCTCGGCTTCATTTATCTGCGCGACATGTTCACCGTCCGCTGGCCGGAAGGGGCGGAGTCGCTCAAAAAAGCATTCACCTTTCTGATGCTGGCCGCCGCCGTTGCCGTCGTGGTCACAGCCACGTTCTTCGCCGTTTACGAGAGCACCGAGCCGCCGCCCAAAGTAGTGAACGACGAGGTCGTGCCGCCCGAAAGCGTCAGCCCCTATCTCATCGCCACCGAGATCGCTCTCGGGGCGACCGGGCTGTTGCTGGTTGCCGCTGCCGTGACCTCGCTGTTGGCCTTCCGGGCCAAACTGCGCGACTTCGCCTCGGTGAGCATGATGGTGATCCTGGGCACGCTGGTCTTGCCGCAAATCACCGCCTTCCCGGTCAGCCTGCTCCTCGACGCCGACCCGCTCGATTATTCGACAGCGGGTCTGCTTAAAACGGCTACCGTGTTCGTTCCCCTGTTGCTCATCTCCATCGGCCTCGGCGTGTTCTGGGATTGGAAGCGCTGGTTGATCGCCGCCGGAATCTTCTACGGCATCTTCATCCCCTTTCAGACGACGATGTTCACCAACGGCAACGGTTTCTGGACGGGGATGATCGGCTCGCTGGGCTACTGGCTGGCGCAACACGGCGTGCAACGCGGCAACCAGCCCTGGTATTACTACCTCGTCGTCCAGACTCCGCTGTATGAATTTCTGCCCGCGATTGGCACGCTGCTGGCCGCCGGGTTTGGGATTTTGACCCTGTGGCAATGGCGAAAGGCGGCCAAACCGGAGATCGCTGAAGGTGAGTCATCCGGTGACGCCGTCATGGGTGTGGCCGCCTCGGATCAATTCCCTGCCCTCCTGTTCCTGGGCTTTTGGACTGCCGCCGCTTACTTTGCCTATTCATGGGCCGGAGAAAAAATGCCTTGGCTCACCGTGCATATGGCCCTGCCCATGATCCCGCTGGCCGGTTGGGCCTTTGCCCAAATTGTGACGGCGGTGGACTGGAAAGCGTTTCGTGACAATCTGGGCTGGGCCGCCGCCCTGGTCATCCCCTTCACACTATATGGGCTGTTATACGCCATCGGTATCCTCCTCGGCCCCAACCCGCCATTTCAGGGCAACGAATTGAATCAACTGCAAGCCACCAATTCATTCCTCTTCGCGTTAGTCTTTGCCGGAGGCGGACTCGCCGGCCTCTACTTCCTCAGCCGCCGCCTGTCGTGGCGGCAGATGGGATTGATCGGCGGGACGGTGGTATTGGCCGGACTGGTTTTCCTCACGGCGCGGGCGGCGTTCTACGCCAGCTACATTAACTACGACTATCAAACCGAGTTCATCAATTACGCTTCGGGCGCGCCCGGGGTGAAGACGGTGATGGCCCAGGTCGAAGAAATTTCCCAACGCACCACCGACGGCCTGGGCATTCGGGTGGCCTTCGACGATGATGTGTCGTGGCCCGTCAACTGGTACATGCGCGACTTCCCCAATCAAGTCTATTACGGCGCGCAACCCTCGCGCGAGACGTTCCAAGATACACCCATTGTGATCGCCGGCGACAACAACTGGGCGCGCGTCGAGCCCTTGCTCGGCAACCGTTATTACCAGTTTGAGTACATCCGCATGTGGTGGCCGATGCAGGAATACTTCGGGCTGGACGGCGAACCGGCGACGGATCCAAGCCTGCCGCCGCAGGGGAGCGACCGGCTGTGGAATGCGTTGCGAGACCCGGCCTATCGGCAGGCTCTATTCGACATCTGGTTTTATCGCGACTTCAAGAAATATGGCGAACTGACGAACGTGGACTACAGCCTGTCGCAGTGGCCGGTGTCGGATCGGATGCGGCTGTACATCCGCAAAGACATCGCCGCGCAGATGTGGTCGCTGGGCGTCGGCCCCACCGCGTTGAGCGAGCCGGCTCCTGAAGACCCGTACGTGAAAAACAAAGTCGCGGTCACGTCTGATCTGGTGTGGGGCGCGGCAGGTGATCAACAGAATCAATTCAACTCCCCGCGCGCCGTCGCCGTTGGCCCCGACGGATCGGTTTACGTCGCCGACACCCGCAACCACCGCATTCAAAAGTTTAACGTGGATGGGGTGTTTGAAACCATGTGGGGGAGCTTCGGCAAGGCCGAGGACAACACCGCCTTTCCCGGCACGTTCAACGAGGTCTGGGGGATTGCGGTGGACAAGCAGGGAAACGTCTACGCCGCCGACACTTGGAATCACCGCCTCCAAAAGTTTGACCGGGATGGCAATTTCATCAAGCAGTGGGGGACATTCGGTCTGGCCGACGCCGGGCTGACGGCCATGTGGGGGCCGCGCGGCGTGGCGGTGGATGGCGACGATGGCAACGTCTATGTCGCCGACACCGGCAACAAACGGATTCTGGTCTTCGACAGTGACGGCAACCCGGTGAACGCCATCGGCATGGCCGGGGTGCTGGAGGGTGAACTCGACGAGCCGACAAGCGTCGCCATCTCTGCCGATGGCCGGGTCTTTGTGGCCGATACCTGGAACCAGCGGGTGCAGGTCTTTGCCAAAGATGGCGGCTATCTGGGCAAGTGGGAGATCGCCGGGTGGTACGGCCAGTCGCTTGACAACAAGCCCTACGTTGCAGTGGATGAATTGGGCCGAGTGTTCGTGAGCGACCCCGAAGGCTATCGCGTCATCGTCTTCAACGACGGCGGCCAGTTCCAATACACCTTCGGGGATTTCGGCGCGGAGGCCGGCACTTTCTCCCTGCCAACCGGCCTGGTAGTGCACGAAGGCTGGCTGTTTGTGGTGGATACGAATAATAATCGGGTGATGAGGTTCCCACTGCCGGGGGGAAGTTAGGCGCAAATTTCTCTGTCCACGAATCACACGAATTTCTCGAATTGGCCAGTCCCTTCACTGCCGCCTTCTTGCGGGGCATATCTATCAGGAAGGCGTACCCGGCCATTCCGGCTATCATCAGCGGCGCGCCGCAACAGACGCAGAACATGAATAGGATGGCGAAGAGGGGAGGGTTAGGGGATCGTCGCCGACCATCACTTGGGCGGCGAAGTTGTGCCCTTTGCCCTCCGCCTTTGGCTAGCCCGATTGCTGTTCGGGAAGGGTGCTGATGAGTCTCAGGCAGTCAACAATAATCATCGATGAGTAATCCTGAAAAAAACCTCACTCTTTACCTCTACTGGCATAATCACTGCACCAAATCTACTCAAATCAACGCCAGCGACCCATTTGGTACCGTCAGGTAGCGTAGTCGCTTCGTCAAGTTTAACGTTATGAAAATTTACTCCCTCTATCTTTGCTCCCGTCAAATCTGCACCGCGCAGATTAGCACCCACTAATAGCGCTCCTCTTAAATCTGATTCTGACAAATTAGCCCTCTGCAAATTAGCATTAACCAAAGCCGCACTTCGCAAGTTAGATACTTTCAACCACCCTCCTGTTAGATTGGCGTCTCCCAAGTCAGCTCCCTCTAAATTGGCCTCTGTTAATTCTGTTCCCTCTAATATCGCTTCATGAAGTTTTGCTGCCTCTAAGGCACTGCCGAAAAATTACTTTTCTATTTTGCGCGCCACTTTGTGCGGCGCGATAGTGTAGTTCCAACGCGGGCGAACGCGATGCGACTTCAGGTTGATCTGTGCTTTCTGTTCAGCGGTGA
>Ga0247727_10004605_pt1 | contig 29032 bp, 25 predicted proteins | sample WisWelCaveWW1625_FD_202498 | JGI IMG/M metagenome (GOLD analysis project Ga0247727, IMG submission 202498) | Biofilm microbial communities from Wishing Well Cave, Virginia, United States - WW16-25 | ecosystem: Environmental > Aquatic > Deep subsurface > Groundwater > Cave microbial mat | place...
CATCCATAAGCGAATAGCCGGTTCGACGATTGACGATTCAACGAGTTCGGCGCTGAAAACATTTTCAGTGAATTCAAAAATCATTCCTCGCAAAGAGCCGCGCCATTATAACGGATGCGATGGACAAGTCAAAAGTTTACGTGCGACGCGCGCAAGGTGCGACGCACTTGGCAAGTGCGTCGCACCTCATGCGTTGCTCGTTTGTCAAAAAATTTTTTCTCTATATACTAAAAGTGATAATTTATGAATACATCTGAAATTCGCGGCGGCGATCCAACGCTTGCCCCCAAACGCGCTAGCGATTCCCAAATCACGCTCTCGCATCAAACGAATCCGGCGGACGCGAATCCACTCGGCAATGTGCACGGCGGCGTCGTGATGAAATTGGTGGACGAAGCCGGCGGGCTTGCGGCGATTCGTTTTGCGCGCAAGCCCGCGGTGACCGTCGCGGTAGATTCGATGACGTTTCTTTCGCCGGTGCATGTCGGCAATCTGCTGACGATGCACGCGGCGGTGAATTGGGTCGGCAAGTCTTCGATTGAAGTCGGCGTGCGCGTCGAAGCCGAAAATCCGGTGACCGGCGAAATTACGCACACGAACTCCGCCTTCCTTGTCTATGTCGCGCTCGATTTTTCCGGCGCACGGAGCGCGGTGCCGCCGCTGATTCTCGAGACGGATGAAGAAAAACGCCGCTGGGATGAAGCGGAGGCGCGGCAGAGGACGCGGCTGGAGCGGGCGAGGAAGAAGTAAGTGGTAAGTGGTAATTCGACTCTCATGAAGAAAAGTAGGATTGAGCCGAAGACGCGAAGTGCGCGAAGAAAAACGCGAAAAATAGGGAACCCTTCGCGTTCTTTGCGGTGAGATTTTTGCTTTTTCAGTCGGGTCGTAATTCGTAATGCGTATTGCGTGAATCTGAAATCGCATTTTGCAATCCGAAATCCGAAATCTAAAATTCTGGAGGAACGATGCGTCTCGCTGAACGAATGAACCGGTTAGGCACGGAGACCGCATTTGAAGTGTTGGTCAAGGCGCGCGCGCTCGAAGCGCAAGGGCGCGATATCGTGCATCTGCAAATCGGCGAGCCGGATTTTCCGACCCCGGAAAATATCGTACAAGCCGGCGTGCGCGCGTTGCGCGAGGGCAAAACGAAATATACGCCGAGCGCAGGCATTCCGGAATTGCGCGAGGCGATTGCGAAAACCGTCAGCGCGACGCGCGGCGTGAACGTCACGCCGAATATGGTCGTCGTGACGCCGGGCGCCAAGCCCATAATGTTTTTCACGATTCTCGCGCTCGTCGAACCGGGCGACGAGGTGCTGTACCCCGTGCCCGGTTTTCCCATTTACGAAAGCATGATCAATTATTGCGGCGGGACCGCGGTGCCGTATCTGTTGCGCGAAGAAAATAATTTTCGCTTTGACCCCGCGGAATTTCGTCGCCAGGTCAATCATAAAACTAAATTGATCATTCTCAACTCGCCGCATAATCCCACCGGCGGCGTACTGGAAGCGTCCGATTTGCAAGTCGTCGCGGAGGTCGCGCAAAAATTTGACGTGACCGTTTTCACCGATGAAATCTATTGGCGCGTCTTGTACGGCGGCAAGTTCGCAAGTCTCTTGAGCATTCCGGGAATGGCAGAGCGCACCGTGATGCTCGACGGCTTTAGCAAAACGTACGCGATGACCGGCTGGCGGTTGGGCTGGGGCGTGATGCCGCCGGCGTTAGAGCCGCACATCGCGCGCCTGCAAACGAATTCGAATTCGTGCGTCGCCGGATTTGTGCAATACGCCGGCGTGGAAGCGCTAACGGGTCCGCAAGATTCGGTTGATAAAATGGTCGCGGCGTTCAAAGAGCGGCGCGATACGATAGTGGATGGACTGAACGCGATTCCGGGTTTCACATGCCAAACGCCGGGCGGCGCGTTCTACGTTTTTCCAAATACGCGCGGCACCGGCTGGGGCTCGAAAAAACTCGCCGACTATTTGTTGGACGACGCCGGCGTCGCATGTTTGAGCGGCACCGCTTTTGGCGCGCAGGGCGAGGGGTATTTGCGTTTCTCGTACGCGAATTCGCTGGAGAATATCAAGAAAGCATTGGTGCGCGTGCGCGCCGCAGTGGAGAAGATACAGGATTGATTATGAAAAAACTGCTTTGCCTCACTCTGATAATTGTCGCCGCGTGCGCGCCGGCTTCCACCCCAACTCCGGCACCAACCCCAACGACCGCGCCGTTCGCGCTCTCCGCCGAAAATTATTTATTGATCGAGTACGCGCGTGTCGTGGATGGCACGGGCCGATTGACCGGGCTAGCGGTGGATTTTCCGCATTACAGTTTTGACGCGGCGGCCGGCGAATTGAAACTCGCGGCGTTCCCCGCGCCGCCGGTTCGATTGGGCGCGTCGCAAATCGGATTTTTTGCGACGGCAATCAGCCGCACCGGCGCGGCGGGCAGTGGCGCGCAAAGCAATCTCACGCCGCTGGACGTGTTACCGTTTCAAACGCGCGTGCCGGTCTTTTCCGATTTCGTCAACAACGCGGAACGCTATGACGACATTGCGCTCGTCATCAAATCTGCGAGCGCGGACGGCGCCGCGCAAATCGAGCTGGGCACGGAAAGCCGCGCGCTCAAGCCGGGCGAAAAGTGGGAACGCGTCGCGGAAAAAGATGTAACGACCGCGCGCGGCGCGGGGCGTTTGAAGATCACGCACACGCTGACGAATTATGGTTTGCTCGACCGGGCGAAGATCATTCAGCAAACCAAGTAACTCAAATAGGACGCAGACGAACGCGGACGAACGCGGATTTTTCTATTTGCGATATACGGAAAAGAGCGCACTCCAACCGGAGATGCGCTCTTTGATTTCAGATTTCAGATGGCGGATCGCCGATTGCGGATTTCCAACTTCTAACTTCCAACCCCCAATTCCTAACTCGGACAAGCCGAAACCAAATTAGGACGCGGAGACACGCGGAAAAACCAGATCAGGAATTCATGCGATCCGTTCTTTCCGCGTAAATCCGCGTCCAAAAAATCTTTGCTTTTCGCTTCGCGCAAACATTTCACTCGTAAGGTACTACGCTTCCCCTGCTCCCGCCGCGCGCTCGCCCATCTCGCGGTCGAGCAAGTACAACGCCTCTTTACTCTCGCCGAGCATCTTGATTTTCTCGACGATTTCGTTCGCGGTAGCTTCTTCTTCTACCTGTTCGGTAATGAACCAGCGCAACGATTCCATCGTCGCGTAATCCTTTTCGCTTTGCGCGGTTTCAAACAGTTTGTAGATCAACTGCGTGACCTGCTTTTCGTGCGCGAGCGTTTGCGCGAACACATCGCTCACCGATTTGAAATCTTGCGGCGGCTGTTCGACTGCTTGAAGCAAGACGCGCCCGTCGCGCGCGTTCAAATAGTCGAACAACTTCATGCCGTGCGCGCGTTCTTCGTCCGCCTGCATTCGCAACCAATGCGCGAATCCGTTGCGGTTGAGCGAATAGCAGTATGCCGCCATCGAGAGATAGAGATGCGACGAATAAATTTCGGCGCGGATCTGTTCGTTGAGCGCAGTTTGCATTGAAGGGCTGATCATCAGAAACTCCTATTCGGGATGCGGTGCTAGGGTCCGCGTCCAATTATGGGCTTCCCTCGCCGCCGTACAATTCCGGTTTGAGCACGCCGACGAACGGCAGATTGCGATAAATCTCGTTATAGTCCAGACCATAGCCGACGACAAATTCATTCGGAATGTCAAAGCCGATATAATCAATCGCGACTTGCACTTGGCGGCGCGAGGGTTTGTTAAGCAGAGTGCAAATTTTCAGTGACGCCGGATTGCGCGTGCGGAGATTTTCGGTGATGTACGAGAGCGTGCGCCCGGTGTCAATAATATCTTCGACGATCAGCACATGCCGATTCTCGATGCTCGCGTTCAAGTCCATCAAAATTCGCACAACGCCGGACGATTCCGTGCGCGCACCGCCATAGGACGAAATCGCCATGAAATCAATCGCGTGCGGAATTTGAATCGCGCGGATGAGATCGCTGAGAAAAAGAAAGCCGCCTTTCAAAACGCAGACGAGCAATAAATCGTTGCTGGCATAATCGCGGCTGATCGTCGCGCCGAGTTCGGCGATGCGATGATGCAAGGCGTCGCGCGTGATGAGAATCTTGGCGATGTCTTGTTCGAGATCGGGCATACGAATTGGGGAAGCACTTCGGGCGACCGCAAGGGTCGCCCCTACATGTGCGTCGCGCTATTTATTTGCTTTCACGGCGGCGAAATTTTATCGAACGGCGCGGACGAAGGAACATAATTATTGATCGTCGGGGTGCTCGTCGCCGGCGGCGGCGTTTCCGGGATCAGCGTCGGCGTTGCGGTCGGCGCGGGCGCGTTGCCGTTCAGCACCGGCAACAGCGCGGTATCGCTTTCGGCTTTCGCAAAATCGGCGGAAATCCATGCGCGCGCGTTTGCATTCGGATACGCGATCTGGTACCACGCGCTTTTTTCATCGCGCGCATGCAAAATCACTGCCGCGCCATCGGGCAAGCGACCGAGAATTGCCGCGCTTGTGTTGGGTTCGGCGCGGACGCGCAACGTGCCGGAGACGATGATACTCGCGCGAATAATTTCTGATTCGGGATTCGCAAAAACTTCCGGCGCGGCGAGCGTCGGCAAACGCGTGGCGGCAATCGTCGGCGTGCGCGTCGGGAGCGGCGTCGCGGTTGGTCGCGGCGTGGATGTGCGCGTCGGCGTCGGCGGCGGCAAGCCGGCGTGAAAAATCGCGGCGAACTCGCGCGTGATGTTGAGATAAAGATCGCCGTACGTCACGCTCGGCTCGATCATCGTGCCTTCGACCCATTCATTCCAACTGTTGATGATGATCCAATCCGGCGACGTGCTGAACGCGGCGCGCCACATTTCTTTGTAGAACGCACCGTTCTCACGATCGCGCACGAGAATCTCCGGCTGTTTGGCTTTGCGATTGTCCGCGCCCGGATTCACCGTCGCGACCCAAATTTTTTCCGCGCCGAATTTCTTGACGCGGCGCGGCCATTTGTTCAATTCGGTATAAACGTTTTTCGCCCACGCGACCATATACAAATGATGCCCGTCAAAAACGCGCTGGTACGATTCGTCAATGCCTTCCGCGATCCAAATGAAATTCTGGTTGGGATCAATTTGCGCGCGCACCGCCGCCCATTGATCCACCGAATAGAATTGCTGGCGCCAAAAGAAAATGACCGGCTTGCCGTCCACTTTGAGATACGCCGGATGCTTGGCAAGCACATTCTGCGCGTACTGCAATTCGCGCACGGCATCGCCCAGCCCGTTGTAGAACGGCGAGGTCAATTCGAAATCAATCGCGGCTTTGAAGCCGACTTGTTGCGCTTGATCGAGCACGATTTTGAAATTATCTTCGGTCGGATTGCCGCGCCCCCACCACGAGACGACGAACGCGTCAATGCCGGCATTTTTCGCCTGCAAGATGTGATACGCGATCTGCTCGCTCGCTTTGGAGGTGTACTGGATTTTTGGATAATCCACGACGTTATCCGGTCGCCACGTCTGCTCGTCGAACCACGCGTAATAGAACGCGAGCACGAGCGGCGAGCGCGCGGCGGACGCGGATGGAATGTTAGGACGTAGAAAGATGGCGAGCAAAAGGAGAGAGAGTAGAACGAAGATTCGTTTCATAATGCTGAGGGGATTGTAGCATAGAAACAGACCAAAACCAAAACACTAAACCTCAAATGACTTTGCAATTTCCTCCGCCAGATGATCCAGCACAGCATCGCGTTGCGTCCGCAGACGCGAGAGCATTCGGCGCAATTGATACCGCGTGCCCATCAACAGCAGATTCGTCTCTTTCTCATCGCCGTGATAAATGCCGGGCGCGAGAACAACATGCCCGCCTTCCATCGTCAATTCTTGAAACAGGAATCGAGCGAGAGGTGTGGAGGCGTAGTCAAGTCTAAAGATATAGAACGAACCCTTTTCAATGTTTTCCGGCAAAACTGCTTGCGGCGAAATCTGCGCAAGCTCCGCGCGCAAGGCGGCGGCATTTGTTGGCGATGAGAGGAGGCGCAAAGTAGGTAATCGCATGATCAATCAAAAAAGAAAAAAGCGTTCACGCGAATTTCAGCGTCAACGCCTTGAATCTATTCTTTCTGCTTTGGCTCCAGCACCACCACTTGCGTTTCCGCCGGCAGAGAATCTTTTGTGATCTTGAAACTCTCGACGGCTTTCGGCGGCTTGATGCCCATCTCTTTGAAAAAGCGCGTCGGCGCGTCGAGTTTGAATTCCAATTCCGGCAACGCGTAATGCATCGGAATCACGATTTGCGGTTCGAGCGCGGAAACAATTTCTGCCGCTTCACTGCCGCTGATCGTTGAAACGCCGCCGACGGGGATGAGCAGAATGTTGACGTTGCCAAATGCTTCGGCTTGCGGTTGCGTGGGAATGTGTCCGAGATCGCCGAGATGCGCGATCGTCAAGCCATCCATTTCGAAAATAAAAACGGTATTCGCGCCGCGATCTTTGCCGGCTTTTTTGTCGTGCGCGGTTTGGACGCCGGTCACAAAAATATTCTTGATTTCATATTCGCCGGGCGCGTTCACCAGATGCGGCTCGCCCTTGACGCCATCCGAAAAATTATGCCCGCGATGATCGTGGCTGACGGTGACAATATCCGCGCGCGGGCGCGGAAAATTCAGCCCGATCTCTTTTGCGTACGGATCGGTGATGACCGTGCCGTCTTTGCCGCGCAGGCGAAAGCACGCATGCCCAAACCAATCAATTTCCAATTCTGCCTCCCAGCCCGGTAATCCGCCGCGATGCGATGCGACGCGCCGATGCAGAGTGATTATATTCCAATTGCAATCCGTATGCAACAAAAATGCCGCGCAACGCGCGCGGCAATCGAAAAGTTTTCCGAGCGATCCTCGCACAGCGATTGGGAATGGAATCTTCGAGAGCCGGCACGCGTCCCATCCGCGATAGATTTTAGGAAAGGAATGTTGAACGCAAAGAAAAGAGATTCTGCTTACCGCGATTTTTTGCCGTTCTCATTTAGAATGCCGTCCGCCAGCCAGAGCCGCCGCCATTGGGGACCTTCCCACAATTTTTTCCGAACTGACTGCTCTGCATCGAGCATTGCGCGATAGCGCGAGCGCGTGCGCGCGAGATCGGCGGGTTCGGCATCTTCGATGATTCTGCCGTTTTCGATCACCAGCACGCGATCAAAATCCAGCGTCTCGGCAACGTCGTGCGTGCAACACAAAAGCGTCGCGCCTTTCCAATATTTGCGCGCGACCGCGAGCAACGCGCGGCGTTTCTCGCGATCCAAACCGCGAAACGGCTCATCCAGAATCGCGAGGCGGACGCCCTCTCGATTCAGCGCGCGCGCGAATCGGACGCGTTGCCCTTCGCCGCCGGAAACTAATCCACCGCTTTCGCCTAGAAAAGTCTGCATGCCATCGGGCAGGTGTTCCAATATGCTCAATAGATCCGCGTCTTGCACCACGCCGCCCGGATGACTCAATTGATCGCCATTCCCATAATTTATATTTTCTAACAGCGCGCGATTCCACAATTGCACCATCGGATCCACCGACGCTGTTTCGCGTCTCAAATCCGGCAAGTGTTCGCCGTCGAGAAGCGCGCCATCCACCACGCACGCGCCTTCGCTCGGCTTGTGCCATCCCAACAGAATTCCCACCAAACTCGATTTTCCTGCGCCCGAAGGTCCGACAATCGCGATCTGCTCCCCCGGTTTTATTTTCAAATCAATGTCATGCAAAATGGTGTGGCCGCCCGCTTTGACCATCACCTTGTTCATTTGCACCGCGACGCCACTCCTACGCCGCAAATTCTTTTCAGTCGCTGGTGGCGCCGGCGTATCTGAATTCGCGTTGGATGAAGAAGGCGCGGCCGCAGGCGTTTCGTCCGGGGCGTCCAGCACTTCGAGCAAACGTAACAGGTCATTGCGCAAAAGCGGATACTCGAGATACTGTTTGAAAAGCGTCTGCGCCAAAACCGGTAAATTGAGTGTCCAGTAGAACAACAAGAAAATATTGGGCGGATTGCCCTTGGCTCCAATCGCGTTCAACAGAATCGTCACCGAAAACACGAGATAGAGCACCCCGCTGATCTCTCCCAGCAAGGTAATCATCCGCCACATATCCAAACTGGCGCGCGACCATTCCGTCAATAAACTTTCATGTTCACGGCGCATTGCGCGTTCCGCGCCATGCAAGCGCACGGGCACCAACCCGAGCAACGCGTCCAGAAAAAAACGACTGAGCGCGCCGAGGTGGGTCAATAGACGCATTTGACGTTCGTTCTGGATCAAATCTGTGACATATACCACCGCGGCAAAAACAACCGTAAACAAGAGCGCCAAAGGCAGACTGCGCGGGTCGAGCAGAATGACGCCAATAAGGGTAAAGAGCAATTGAAAGCCGGTTTGCAAAAGATCCATTCCAAGTTCCGGCAACCGCCGTAGCTCGTGCAAATCATGCGCGCGCATTGCCATATCGGACATCAAGCGGCTGTGAAAATAACGATCGCCCAGCCGCGGAATTTTTTCGAGGATGGCAATCCGGAGACGCGTTTCCAGCCGGCGACCGATTCGTTGATCCACCGAAACCGTGGCAATTTCGAGCGCGAGGAGCACAACGACAAATACAAAAATCGCTCCGCCAATGATGACGCGTTGCTCGACCATCGGCAGACCGATCGTCAAACCCATCACGCCTTGAAGCAAAAACGCTTCGATTGTAACCGCCACCGCCGCCATAAAAAGCGCGACCACCATGACACCGGGCACCAGAATGCCATCTTGCCGCAATGCTTTCCAAATTACCTTTTCGGGTTGAAGCGGTGGTTCATCCAGCGCGGCGACCAGGTCCGCCGAAAGCGGCGGCGGCTCTGGCGATCCAACTTCCTTGAGCATTCCAGCGTTGGCTGGTTCTCGAACGCCCGCGACGCGGATCAAGACAACCCCGCGCAAGACCAATTCGGCTGGCGCGCTCGGAATGAGTCGCCCATTTGTTTTTGGCGTAACGAACCAGTACGCGTCTGGCACCAGCAGATCGTCGAGCGTTTGGCAGGTGCGCGCGTTTTCAAAAAATCGCAGTAAGACGGCGGCGGCTTGATCGCCGCGCTCCAAGCCTTGCGCGCGCACGAGCGCGGTCGTCATTCGCGTGGTGGCATCCAACGCCGCCAGCCCGCGCCAAGATGGATCCTCGAGCGCGCGCGCAAGCACATCGTCCACGATCAACGGCGCGAATTGCAGATCGTTGAGGCGGCGATGCAATGGTTTGAGAAAACCATCCGTGCCCGCCCATTCGCGCCAATCACCGGTAGAAACCGGATGCTGATGAATGAACAATTCCGTGAGAAAATTTTTCTCCGTCATCCAGCTTCTGCCCTTGCTCGGGTCCATCACTTGAATGAACCCGCCTTGCCGGCTCCACGCGATCACAAAATGGGTGAATCCGCTCGGCAAACGCACGACGACGAGCGCAGGCAATGCGCTTGTTTCTTCCAACAAGAGATGATCTGCGGGCAACATGACTTGCTCCGCCTTCAAGCCAAGCTGAACGGATATTTGCTCAATCGTATCAATTGAAGTCCCGTCCACCTCGGTCTGGCACGCCTCGCGGAGGCGACCGTAACTGACCGATATGCCAAATCCTTCGAGCAACGCTTTGAGCGATGCGGGACCGCAATCCATTGCGGACGTTTGCACGACTTCGGGGACAAAAAAACGCGGCTGGGTCATCTGGGTTATTTAGGGGCTTGATTCATAAAACGTTGACCGATGCGCAGGACGAGTGCCATTGGAGTTAGGCGTTCCACTTCAATTTGGATCTCGGCAATCTGCCCTTCCTTGGGCGCTTGCCCTTGGATTTCCAATCTCGCCGTATCCGCCGCCAAGCGATTCTGCGGACGGCTGGGCGTATCCATCACGATCGCCGTCAAAATCCGCGGCGTGTCTACCTTAGGGATTTGATAACTCACGCGCGCGGATTGACCCGGCCGAAGCCGTGGCATTTGCTCGGTCGAAAATTTTGCCAGCACCGCGCCCTCGCGCGTGATCGTATACTCGCGGCTTGTCTCGTACAGCGTGATTTGCGCGAAAAGAAACCACGCGCTCCATGCCGCAAGCACAATCGCGGCAATGATCAGCGCGACGAGCGACACGTAATAAGAATCGCTATTCAGTGAACGCGTTGAGCGAGAGAAGGAAATGGACATACTGTTTTATGGTGAGCCGTTCGTTTAGCGCGCGACGCGCGCTTGTTTACTCGCGCCTCAGCCCGCGCGCACGCCCGTCTTGACGCGCAAACCGGCACTAGACTTTTTCTGGACGCTCTGGGTGGAATCCTTCAATTTGAGCGTAGTTTGAGATTTCATCTGACACCTCCGAATTGAGTTTTGTTGATCCGGCTTTACTTTTTCTTACGCTTGCGCGAAATTTTCTCTTCAGCATGTCCATTCTGTTGGGTTTTCCAAAGTTTCTCATAGAGCCCACTCTGCGCCAACAATTCCGAATGGGTTCCCTGTTCCATCAACTTCCCTCCATCTAGCACGTAGATTTGATCGGCGGTCTGTGCGGTTGCCAACCGATGCGTCGCCAAAATGACGGTGCGCCGGCGCGCCAGTTTCGCGATTGTTTTCATCAAAGCGGCTTCGGTCTTGGCGTCCAACGCGGAAGTTGGCTCGTCCAGCAACAAGACCGCGGGATCACGCACCAGCGCGCGCGCAATTGCCATGCGCTGACGCTCGCCGCCGGACAATTGTCCGCCTAATTCGCCAATCGTCGTGTCATATCCTTTGGGCAGACTGATAATGTAACGGTGAATCTCGGCGGCGCGCGCGGCGTTCTCGATTTCCGCGTCCGTCGCGTTCAATTTGCCCAAGCGAATGTTTTGGCGAATCGTCGTGTTGAGCAAGAGCGAGTCTTGGAAAACAATTCCCATCTGTGCGCGTAACGACGATTGAGTGACCGCGCGAATGTCATGCCCATCCAAACTGATTTCACCGCCGCGAACTTCATAAAGCCGCAACAGTAATTTGAGCAAAGTGGTCTTGCCGGATCCACTGGCGCCGACCAGCACAATCCACGCTCCTGCCGGAATGGTCAAACTGATTTTTTCAATTTTAGGCGCTCCGCCATTGTAGCCAAACCGAACGTTCGAAAATCGAATTTCGCGTTCCAAGCGCGGCAATTCGGTCGCGCTGGGCGCGTCCACAATGTCTGGTTGGGACGCGAGGATATCGTCAATCCGTTTGAATGCCGCCGACGCGGAGATCAGCGCCGGCAATGGTTTTTTCAAGATGTCGTACAAATCATTATTCAAGCGCGTCAATAACGCGAGGTAGGACACCAGCGCGCCCAGCGTCATGGTGCCGGTCAGGAAAAACATCCCGCCGACGCCAAGCACAATGGTTTGCGACAGCAATCCGCCTTGCCGCGACATCATCGCAATGAACATAGAAAGCAATTGCGCGCGTTCGCTTTTAGCGCCGAGATCGGTGATTTGCTTTTTGAATCGCCCCAGCGATTCCGTTTCCAAACCAAATGCTTTGACGATCGGTTGCACCGACATTTGTTCTTGCAACCACGCCGCCGTTTTTCCTTGCGCTTCTTTGCGCTCCAACGTGGCATTAATCGCGCGCGGAGTCATTTGCGCCGAGCCCAGCACGACGAGCGGAAACGCGAGGAGGGTAATGAGCGCCAATTCCCATTGCAGTATGAACGCGAGCGGGATGCCGATCAACAATCCCGCCGCGGCGTGGGTCGCATCCGGCAACGCGCTACCCAACAATTGTTCCAGCTCCGTCAGATCGCTCGTAAAGCGCGCGACAATATCGCCGCTCTGACGACGGTCATAATAATCGAGCGAGAGTTTTTGCAAGCGCTCAAACATTTCATAGCGAATCGAATTGGTAATGCGCTCGTTGGTGCGCGCAATGAGCCGCGTGGTCATCACGTTCGCGCCGACGTTGACGCCAAACAGAGCGACGGCGCCTTGCAACAATCCTCCGAACCGGCTGTGATCTACTTTGCCCAATGCCATATCAACTAAAAGCCCGGGCGCCACATAAGCAAATATCGTAGTTGCCTTCATTAACAAGAAACCGGATCCGATCAACGCCGCGCTGTTCGCGTGAGGAGTCCAGTAGGTTGCCGCGCGCTGACCGGCGGTGAGCGCGTCCTTCATCGCGCGCGAGGTTTCGCCGGCGGATTCGGCAATCCGCTCGGTGATTCCGCCGGGAACCCAAGCGGTGCGCGCGGGCAACGCTAACGCCGCCGCTGAACCAAAACGAATTCCACTTTGGACGCGCATCAAAAACCTCCGCGGCTCTCGGACTCGGAAAAAGAATTATCCGGCAGATTGACAAATAATTTCCAAGAAAATTTCATTGACAATTTTTCCACTCTAAGGATGAGTATTGCTCACAACATTCGCGTTCTTTTCTGCGTTACGGGCTGGGTGGCGTTTCTCACGCCACCCTTTTTTGCCCTACATGCATCCGTGCATCGAACTACTCTGCGCTTAACAGCGGCGCTTGGCCCTGATCATAATCCGGCGCACAGGCTTGCGCCTAAGCTTGCGCACGAGGCGGCGACGACCCGCTAGAATTCCGGTTTGCACCTTCATTGTTCTCACCTCCCTTCGGTTGAGATTGAATGGGAAAAACTATTTCGCTTCAATTTCGATTTGGAATTGGGTGGCGTTTCTCACGCACCCTTTTGTGCCCTACGTGCATCGTGCATCGAACTACTCTGCGCTTAGCGGCTACGTTTGGCCATGCTCTTAAGTATGCTCTTAAGCCTGCCCTTAGGTCTGCGCTTGCCGCAACGGCGACCCGCTAGAATTCCGGTTTGCACTTTCATTGTTCTCGTCTCCTTAGGTTGAGATTGACTTGGGGAAAATTGTTTCGCTTCAATTTGCGTCTGGGATTGGGTGGCGTTTCTCACGCCACCCTTTCTTGCCCTACGCGCATCGTATGCATCGAACGACTATCGGCGTTTGCGGTTTTTCCACGCCTTATATGCACTCCATGCCCTGCGACCGACCTTGTAACCGAGCCTGCCGCCTTTTATGAGGGCACGGACCGGGATGCGCCCCGCCGTGATTCTAGTTTGCACCTTCATTGTTATCACCTCCCTTCGATTGAGGATAAAATGGAGAATATGCTTCGCTTTGCGACTAGGCACCTGGGCGACGACCGAGTTTGCGGAGCCACCCGCGAAAACGCGCGCCCAAATTAAAACCCACTGCAATTCCGGTTTTTACCTTCATTGTTATCATCTCCCTTCGGTTGAAATTTGTAGTTCGCTACGGAGCGTAGCGGAGTGTTGTTTTTCGCGGCACAACAGTACTCCGCCCGAACAGAAATCACCACATATTTACTACTCGCGCGTTACTTCCACGGTGAGAGGCGGTTTAACATTCGCCGCCGTTGATCACAACCGCAATCCACACCAGTCACCTTCGAAAACCAATTCACCACTCGATCAATTCCGGTCGCACGGGTAAAATCAGCCACGTTATCACCCAGCGGTTTTCCGGCTTTCAGGTGCGTCTTTACTTTCATCGTCATCCTTCTCGTCAACCACGCATCTCGGTTAGCAGACAAGATGCGGAAAAATTCAAGTTGACCATTAAGCGCGCGCGGGGCGCGTCGCCATTTTCTCCGGTGTGGCAACTTTTTCTTCCAGCGCAGGAGTTGCCGCGCCCGTCGTTGTCGCGTCAGGATCCAAACTGAGCGCTTTAAGAAACGCGCCGCGATCTTCTTCCGCGGCTTTTCGAATCGCTTTTACCGCCTCGTCGAAGCGTTCTTTTTCTGACGCGAGATACAGCGTGGGCGAGACCGTCGCCATCCCTTTTTCCAACAGCACGTTGTACAGTTGGTACGTGAACTTTTTGTGTTGTTTTGGCGCCGCGGACCACGCCTGGAATGCTAAAAAAGATTTAACATCCCGTTGGACTTGGGTTGCGCGCCAATACGCAAGACTGTACAGCAAGATCGAATCCTCGACCGTTTGTTTCAATTCCGGATCCTGATCCAATTGCGTGCTGGTCAGCCAGGCGAGATCAAAGTTCAAACCCGCGCAAAAGAGCGCGACCTTGTTGCTGAACGCCTCGATTTCTTTCGGTTCCAATTTGGCGAGCCACCCGCTAAACTCTTCTGCCTTTTGCGGCATCCCGGCGTAAAGTTTGGTGCGAGAGGCGAACGCCGAATCCCCGACCCATTGCTTGTACTGCTTTGCCAAATTGCGTTTGTCGGTGACTAGCTTCCACCGACCGCGCAAGCCGCCGTACAGCTCACCGGCGCGATCGCCGGCGGCTTTGGAAATCTTGCCCGCGCGGTTGGTGACGGATTTGGAAAGCGAGCTTGCTTTCTCCGTCGCATTCTTTGTGAGTTCGCCCGCTTTCTCCCCGATTTCGCTCCGCTCCGGGGGCTTGGGTGCCCAGCTTGGCTTGACCACAAACCAAAGCACGATGACCGCGCCAAGAGCGATTAGAATGTACATTTATGCCTCCTCCTAGAGTCGCACTTGAATTCATTCGCGGGCGAGTGCGCCAATGGCGAATGTGAAATACCGGTGAACAGATGGTATTCGGTTTTGGATCGGTCAACACCTCCTTTAGGTTACTTGGCCTTTGCCGATGGTTGATATTGACTTAGCTCAAATCCTGGTGGGAAAAGCGTTTCATCGTCAAAGTGAATCCCGTTCATGTTTGCGCGGCGTTCCACATTTTTCCCAGAGACGAGAATATTCGCGCTGAGCCGCGCCGTGCTCAAATTCGCGCCTTTCAAATCAACACCTTTCAAATTGACGCCGGCGAGATAAGCGTTGCTCAGATTCGCACGGCTCAAAATGGTGCCCGCCAGAGAGGCGGCGAGGAAAACATCTTGCCTGCCCTCGTTCTTGACATCGGCAAACACCGCGCCGCTCAAATTCGCGCCGGTCAACACCGCGCCGTCCAAAAAAGCATTCGCTAAATACGCGTTCGTAAGATTAGCGCCGGCCATTACGGAACCCTTGAGACTGGCTTCGCGCAAATGAGCGCCCGTCAAGTCTGCGCGGCGAAGGTCCGCCCCATTCAAATTGGCTTGAAAAAGATCCGCGCCGCCCAATTTCGCCGCGCTTAATTTTGCGCCGGACAGAGACGCCTTGATCAATTTCGCGCCGCGCAGGTCTGCATCGCGCATGTCCGTTCCGCTCAAAACCGCGTCCGTCAAATCCGCGCCGGAGAGATCCACCTGTTGCAAATTGGATCCGCGCAAATCCGCGCCGGTCATCCGATTGCCCGTGAGCCGCGTGCCTTGCAAATCCACGCCCAGCAAACGCGTCTTAGTCATCAGCGCGCCAGTCAAATTAGTATTCTTGAGGGTACTGCGCGTAACAATCGCTCCGGAAAGATTCGCGCCTTTCAAATCTGCTTCGGTCAAATCCGCGCCGATGAGTTTCGCGTTCCGCAAGTTCGCGCCGATCAATATCGCTTGGTGTAAATTCGCGCCGGTGAGATTCGCTTCGCTCAAATCGGCGCCGTTTAAATTCGCCTGGGTGAGATCCGCGTTCGTCAAATCGGCGCGGCTCAAGTTGGCTTTGTTCAAAACCGCGCCGCTCAGTTTCGCATTCCGCAGATTGCGACTACTGAGATTCTCGCCACTGCAGGAAGGCGGGCACGCCGCGCCAGTGGGACTGCAACTAGCCGCAAAAATCACCAGCAGAAATCCGGCGAGCATCATCGGGCGCATTTTTCTCATTTCCGTTCTCCACGGATTACTCAACGGCTCGTCCACCCCGGAACGGGTACGGTCGCGGCTTGCACTCTAAATGCCTCTGGATAGACGATCGCGTATTTGCCGCCGAGCACTTGGGTGATCAAGACGGGATGTTGGTTTTGCCCATCTTCGTCGAATTTAATCGGTCCGAAAAGTGAATTGGGCATTTTCAAGCGTCGCAACGCGGGCGTCAATTCGGCGCGAACGCGCGGTCCATTCGTCAGATTTTGCGGCGCGGACGCGAACGCCTCTTCCAGCGCGCGCGTGATTACATAGATGGAGGTGTACGTCATAATAAACCCCGGATGATCGGGCGCGGCTTTGAATCGGGCGCTGTATTTTTGCAAAAACGCTTGCGCGTTTTGTCCGCTGTCGTCGCGCCACGGCACATCCGCCGTCCATTGCGACCCGACCAAGACGTATTCGTTGAAGGAGCCTGCCCGCAGAAAGGCGGTGCGCACAAAAGGTCCCGTCGTGACAAGGAACATTTTGGGGTTGAGATCCAATTCCTTTGCTTGTTGCAAAATGGCGACCCCGTCTTGCAATTCATCTGCATCAAAAAGAACCGCGTCTGGATTCGCGCTTTTGATGCGGCGCAATTGTTGCCGATAATCCTTCGACAATGGCTTGTACTCTTCGCTGATAATCAAAGCGACACCGCGGCGACTCGCTTCGTCCTCCACCGCGAGAAAGAGCGGTCGTCCACTGGTCGAAAGCTGATGGAGTGTTGCAAGCGAACGCACTTGCGCGGCTTTAGGCAGTGTTTGCAAAAAATTATAAAGGGTGCGGATGATATCGGATTGCGCGGCGGCGAGGCGAAAAATCCGGCGGTATCCGATTTGCGTGATGAGATTCGTCGAAACGGCGGGCGTGAGCACCGGCACATCGTAGCGATCGAGCGTCACCATTGCCGCGAGAACCGCATTCGCCGGGCGCGTATCCACAATAATTGCCACCGTGGAATCCTCCGCCATTTCTTTTGCCGCGGCGGTTCCTTTTTCAATGACCGAAGCGTCGTCTTTGATCACGAATTGCAGCGGGCAACCCAAAATTCCACCCTGGGCATTGATCTCATCGCGCGCCATTTCCATACTATTCAATTGCTCTTGGTTTCTGCCGCCGCCCAAGGGTCCCGTGAGAGAAATCAGAATGCCAACCTGAACGGAACAGCCACTCACTTTCGCCTGCGGTGTGGATGTTGTCGCGAAAAGCGGCGGCAATTGCGCGCACGCGGTCAATAGCGTAAAGAGCAAGAGGAGAGAATATTTCATCACGCGTTTTTCCTCTAGTCTCCTAAAATCGCTTCGGGTGGAATTGAAAATCCATCGGGCCAACGCGTCTCTTTATCATAATGCACGCCCTTGAGATCCGCGTCTTTGTTCAAGGGCGCACGCCGGGCGGCGTTGAGTTCTCGAATTTTCGGATCGCGCCCGGCTTCGCCGAGATCGAATGGCTCGGTGTACAACAATACCGCGCCGCCGAGATTCGCGCCGCGCAAATCCGCCCCGTTCAATTTCGCGCCCACGAGATTGGCGCCGCGCAAGTCCGCGCTCTTCAAGTTCACCCCCGCGAGATTCGCGCCATACAAACTGGCGCCGCTCAGATTCGCGCCGCGTAAATTCGCGCCGGTCAAGTTGGCGAGATTCAGCCACGAGCCAGCCAAATTGCTGCGCATCAAGAGCGCGCCGCTCAGATCAGCATCGCTCAGTGAATTGCCGGGGAGATACGAGCCGACCAAATTTGCCGCGCTCAACTTCGCGCCCGTCAGTTGGGCGGATTCGAAGAACATGCCGCTGAGATCAAGCCCATTCATCAGAGCGTTTTCCATATTCGCGTTAGTCAAGGTTGCCAACGCAAAGTTCGCGTTGGTGAGATTCGCACCCGCCAGATTCGCGCCTGTCAGATTCGCCTTTTCCAAATTAGCGCCGCCCAAATCCGATTTACGCAAGTCCGCCGCGATCAAGATCGCGCCCTGCAGTTGCGCGCCTTGCAAGTCGGCTTCAAATAGAATCGCCCCGGTCAGGTCTGCACCTTTCAAATCCGCGTCAACCAAATCCGCTTTCCGCAAATTCGCTTCCGTCAGATTGGCGCCCGCATATTTGATGCCGCGCAAATCTTTTTGCGCCAAGTTCACATTCATACACCGCGGCGGACACTCTTCGGTGACAAATAACGCGCACGCGCTCAAGAGCCCGCTCATCATCCATACGAATGGCACGATAATCTGCGCGCGCCGCGCGCTTCCTCTCCCGTGATCATTCATTCGCAACAGTTGCACAAGTCTCCTATGGAGTCGTGGTCGGCGTCGGCGTTGGAGTACGGGTCGGCGTCGGCGTTGGCGTTGCCGCGGATACGGGCTTTGGCGCGGCATCGTCGAGCGTTGGAAATGTTAATAGCAATGGCGCATTGTTCGGGACGAGCATCACGCGAATCGCGGGAGAAAGTTTTTCAATGTAGCGATACAAGAGCAGTTCGTTGTTATTCGCCAACGCTTTGGCGATCTCGCGGAGCGCATCGGCTTCGGCGGACGCGCGCACGCGGATCGCTTCCGCGTCGGCTTTTGCCAGGATCGTTATTTGATCGGCGTTCCCTTGCGCCAACTTGCGAATCTGCTCGGCTTCATGTTCTTTTTTGGTTCGGTCTTGCAGAGCGACTTGCTTCGCTTCCACCGCCGCGGCATACTCGGGCGAAAATGCAATATTGCGCAAGACAAAGCGATCAAGGATAAATCCTCTTTCTTGATACGCCGCGCGCACCTGCGTGTCTAATTCTTTTTCCAAATCCTTACGTTTGGAACTATTCACTTCGTCCACCGTGTATTGCGATACTTGCGAGCGAATGATCCCGCGCGCGACCGGCCGCACGAAATCTTCGATGTAGCGTCTTTGCCAATCAATGTGTACGCGGATCACCTGATCCGGATCAATCTGAAAAATGATCGAGCAATCAATCAAAACCTCCTGCCCGTCCGCTGTGCGCGCGGCGATCGAATCATCGCCAATCTTGGAACCTTCGGAGGGTTTGGATGCCATCGTATAAGTCTGCCAATAGATCGGATAACGCTCCACTTGCTCTAACAACGGCGCGATCGTACGCATACCAGAACGAAAGGGGCGATCTCGAATCCCGTCTGATTGAATGAGTGAGACTACGACACCCACTTCTTGCGGATCAACGAAAACTAGACTTTGTCCAATGAGCGAAAAGACAATCACGAGGAAAAGAATAAAGAGCGGCAAGCGCAAGGTGAACAAGCGACGGAACGCGAGCCGAAACTGCCCGCGGCGAATCGCGTTGATTAAATAAAGGACGTAATACAGCGCGAGGAATCCCCACACGGCAAGCGTGAGAGTATTTAGCGTACGCTCGAGCAACATACTTCATTCTCCCAATCTGATTCATCGCCCCAGAGCGGCGATGAATCTCGCAGTCAGAATTTTTTTACGCTTTCCAGAAACCGGCTACGGATGCGCGATGACCACGATCGTTGGAGCGCGTTGCAGGACACAACGCAACGCGCGTTCGAGATTTTCCGGATCGAGCGCGGCGAAACTTTCGTCAAAGATCATCAAGTCCGCGCCCTGCAACAGCGCGCGCGCGATATACAACCGACTGCGCTCACCGTGCGACAACTGCCATCCACTTTCCCCGATCATTTGTTGCATTCCCGACGGCATTTGCTCGAGCAAATGCCCTAGTCCCAAATCGCGGCATATTTCTTGGGCGCGCTCCAAATCATCATTCGTGGGGGGCCACTGCCGCCCCATCAGCAAATTGAAAGCAAGCGTCTCGGCAAAGACATGATTCTCGTGAAACTGCGGCGCGACCGCGACGCGTCTCCGCCACGCTTCCCCGCCAATGGTTTGCCGATCATAACCCCATAAATGCAACAAGCCACTTTCCGGAACACGCAATCCAGCCATCACTGCCGCCAAAGTGGACTTGCCTCCGCCGGAAGGACCTTCCAACAAAACTTGATCGCCTGAAAAAATATTTAACGTGCATCCTTGTAAAACGACTCGGCCGCGTTCGCGATATCGAAACGATATTTCTTTGGCAGCAATCACCGGTTGTTTGGTTTCGGAAGTTTTCGATGTGTCCTGATCCGCAAGTATCGCCGAGGGCTTGCCATTCGGACGACTCGCGGCGGCAAAAAGCGGACCCACCTGAGTCCACGCTTGGAGAACTTCTGCAACGCTATGTACTCCCGCCACAATCGTCGTGAGTGATTGCAACGCAAGTAGAATCCCGCCGATGCTAATCGCCAGCAACGCGGGCGGATGAGATGCGCTAACAATCTCTAACGCAATCCCGGCTAATCCCACAACCATCCAGACGCGCGGAATCGTGGACAGGATCACCCACGAGCGATCTACACTTTGCGAAAGGTGAAAATAATTCTCTAATTCGCGATCTTCATCCAAATGCCGGCGCGCGGGTTGTTCTTGTGCGAGGCGTGTGCGATGCCCCACCATCCGCTCAACCAAATCATTGGTCATCCCACGATACGTATTGACGCGGCGCAGATTTTCCCTCAAATAGCGCCACGCCAGAAAAATAGTTAGCAAGATAACCAGAATCAACGCGATCGAATGCGTCGCACCCGCCGCGCCCGCCGCCAAAACTCCAACCGCGAGGAAGAGTTGAACAATACCCAGAATGCCTTCCAGACCTCCGCCGATTGCCAAGAGTTCAACTGCATCCGCGTCCATCACGCGACCCAAGAATTGTCCCAACCCTTGATGTCGGATTTCCTCTGGCTCAAGTTTCAATGTGCCATAGAGTAAACGCGATTTAATAATACTGCCCAACCGCGTTGCCAGTTGCCCCTCGGCATAGGTCGTCAACATTTGGAACGGAATGCCGGTGAACAAAAGCAACGCCCACGCCCACAGCAACGCGCCATCAAACAGCCCCGAAAAAACACCGCGTCCAATCACGACCCACGTCGCCAGCAGAAGCAGTTGCGCGATGAGATCCGCGATGAGGATCACCACGACGGGGCGCCACAACCGCGCATGTCGTCCTTGCCGAACCGTACTCGTGCCCGGAGACATTCGCAACATCCAGCCCGCCTGAATTTGGACGGCGCTCAGTTGCTCCCGAAAAATTGCATTTCTAACTTGCGCGCGTTGACCCTCCACGATCCCTATATCTTCGAGCAACCGTTCGATCCCTTGCCCCGATACGGCTTCGACTGGCGCACAAAGCGCGTTACGAATGAACACCGAAGGAATTCGATGAATGGATAAATCAGGCGCGATCAATGTCGCGCGTCTCGAATTACTTTTGAGCAGGAGAACAAAGTGAGGAGAAGATTGATCTTCCGAAGGCAATCGGAGAATCGCCGGCGCAACTGCCGCGACCATTGCCTCAACTTCAGCGTATGGAGTTTGAACCGGCTCGGCTTCAATTCCAAGCAAGTTTGCCGTTTGGTCAATGGAGTATGCGAGCACGCGAGGATCGTTAACCGGAAAACGAGCAGAGGGAGGTAATTGCTATAATTACTGACGTAACTAGATTCTCGTCCATGTAGGTTGCGCGCATTCCGGGCAAGGGGGACGAACGTTGCTAGCATTGCGCTTCCTTGGAGAGTTCTCCGCGCAGTTCGACGGTAAGCCATTGACGTTCCGTTCCGCCAAGATTCGCGCGCTCTTGGCGTACCTCGCCATTGAAGCAAACCGTCCTCACTCGCGCGAATCGCTTGCCACGCTTTTGTGGAGCGAGCACCCCGATACGATATCACTGACGAATCTCCGCGTCTCGCTCAACCGCTTGCGCGATTCCCTCACCCCCCATTTGATCGTCGATCCGGATTTTCTCTCCACGAACCGCGACACCATCACTCTTCACTTGGATTCGCGCGCTCATTTTTTGGATACGCGCGAATTTGATGCGCATTTAGACGCGTGTCAAGCCCATGCGCACAAAAAATTGGAAGATTGCCCGGAATGCATCGCGCGATTCGAACTCGCCCTCACACTTTATAGCGGCGATTTTCTACCGAACCTAATGATGGAGGAAAGCCCGGTCTTTGAAGAATGGCGCACGCATCAAGTCGAAAGCCGCCGCCAACGCTGGCTTGCCGCGCTGAGTACGCTGACGACACATCATCTCGCGCACGCGCGTTATGACATCGCTCAAAATTACGCCGATCGTCAACTCGTGCTTCAACCGTGGCGTGAGAGCGCACATCGCCAAAAAATGCTTGCGCTTTATTTGAGCGGGCAACCCGACGCCGCGCTCGCCCAGTATCACACCTGTCAATCGGTTTTGAAAACTGAGCTCGCCGCGGAACCCGGTGACGAGATTAATTTGTTATTTAAGCAAATCCAACGCGGTGACCGCGCGTTGTTCGACGCGCCCAAAGTGCGCGTCCAAATACCTGCGCCCACGACGCGCTTGTTCGGGCGCGAACGCGAACTTGCGCAAATCGCCGAGCGCTTGGCGCGATCCGATGGACGATTGGTCTCGCTGATTGGAATCGGCGGGATTGGAAAAACGGCTTCGGCAATCCACGCCGGATACGCGCAAGCCGAAAATTATCGCGACGGAATTTTTTTCATAGATTTATCGTCGGTGCAATCGGCGAAAGAGATCGCGCCAGTCATTGCGGCAAGCCTTGGAATCCGTTTGAGTTCAGAGAAACCGTCACCCGAACAACTCATTCACGCCTTGCGTGGCAAAGAGATGCTGTTGGTTCTTGACAACGGGGAACATTTGGTGAATGAAGAGCCCCGAACAGGACTCACAGGATTGATCGCGTCGCTTTTGAGCGAGACACAGCAGATTTCAATTCTCATCACGTCGCGGTTGCCGTTGAATCTCAAAGGCGAATGGCGTATCGCAATTGACCCCCTTTCGTATTCCGCTTCAGCGGAATCTACAATTTCCGACCCATCTCCCGCGGTGCAACTCTTTGTTGAGCGCGCGACGCGCGCCAATGCTACTTTTTCGCTCAACGCGACCAATTCATCTGCCGTCGTTCGCATTTGTCAATTGGCGGAAGGAATTCCGCTCGCGATCGAAATCGCCGCTGAGCGCACGCGTTTGTACACGTGCACGGAGGTTGCTGACCAGCTCGAAAAAGATTTTGATCTGGTCGCCGCTTCTGTTGATATTCCCGCACGCCAACGTAGTTTACGCGCGACGTTTGAATATTCTTGGAAATTGCTTTCAAAGAATCAGCGAGCGATCTTGCCGCGGCTCGCCGCATTGGAAAACGGATTTGAACGGGGCGCGGCGGAATTCATCGCGGACGCCGATCCTTCCGATTTGGAAATGTGTTTGGCGACCAGTCTGTTGCGCTGGGACGCCGCGGCTGGATTTCGGATTCACGAATCTGTCCGCCACTTTCTCCTCGAAAAACTGAACCGGCACCCCATGGATGCCCGCGCCACTTGGGAGAAATGTTTGGAATACTATTTACGCGCCGGTGACCGGGCGATAGAATCTTCCAACTATATTGACGCGCGCCGATACTATGATACGGCTCGTGCGGTTTTGGTTCATTTGGAAGATGATGATCACCATCGGCTTGTCAGCATTGACCTCTTGATCAAAAGGTTTCCCGTGCTGTTTGATGAATTCACTCCCGTTTCTGATAACTTTGATCAATTGGAAAGAGCCGAGGGAATGTTACGGATTCGTCTGGATCGAGAATCCAACTTGGAAAATTCGAGCCGGCTCGCTCAAGTTTGGTTAACACAGGGGCGACTCAAAATGTCGCAAGGCAATTTGTTTCACGCGCTGGAATATTTCCAAAAAATCTTGGACGTAAATTTCAAATCGAATCGCGTGGATTTAGCCGCGATGGCGTTGGGAAGCATCGGCCAACTGAAACTCTCACAAGGGCGCATCGCCGAGTCGCTTCGTTATAGTGCGGGCGCAGTGAACGCGCTGGAAGAAATCGGGGCTTGGCGCGAGTGGCACTGGGCTTGCTTGATCTATGCGCTGGCGCTCGCGCACGCGGGGGAATGTCAACAAGCCAAAATCTGCGCAGAGAAATCGCAGCAACGCGCCGAAGCGGATAATTATTTTGTGGGCATGGCGCAAGCGAGCGCGGCGCAATTTCTAGTCTCCGTCCTCTCGCGAGACTACCTACACGCCCAAGATCAGATCGAAGAAGCTGTGCGTCGGAATGAAGAGTGCAGAAACTGGATGAATCTTCGTTGGCTGTATTGCCATTACGCGGCAATGTTGAGCCAAACGCAGAAACCTCACGCCGCGCTGGCGGCGTGGGAGGAGGGCGAACAAATCTCGCGCAACTATCTTGGAAATTCAAATTATGTTCGGGATTGGTATGTCGCGATCAAAGCGCAAATCGCGCTGGAGCAAAAAGATTTTGCCGCGGCAAAAAAACTATCGCAAGACGCTGAACGGGCGGCGCATTCGAACGGTAGTTTGTGGAGTCTCGGGATCGCCCAGCGCGTTTGGGCGGGTGCCTTGGCAGAATTGGAACCCCTGAACTGGAAAGAAATAGACGCGCATTTGGCGCTGAGCTTGCAAGCGCTCGTAGAAGGAGAGATGCATCTAGAAATAGCGCAGACACGGATGATGTGGGGGAAAAATTCCTCCCTCCGCGGCGAGAAGGCTCTCGCTCAGATGCATTTCAAAAAAGCCGCCGATCAATTTCAACGTTCCGGGATCGAAAGTGCAGAGAGTCTCGCCCAAAAGTTATCAGCGGAGTTGGGATGACCAACTGAATTAATTTTTCTTTCTTCCCATCAACAACTCCGTACTCAAACTTTGCTTTTTGTCCCCTTTATCTGATTCGCCTTATTCGCGTCCTTGACGATCCGTTCGAATACACCGAAAGCGTCGCCGCGGCAAGTCACCCACGATTATTGCCCATTCCCGCAATCCCGCAACAAAAAAAGTGACGGGCGCATTTTGCGCTCGTCACTCGATACTTTAACTCGTTGCTTGTTATGCTTGCGCTTGGCAACAGCGCGCGAGATTGATCACCGCACGCTGAATTCCCGGCGCCTCCGCGAGATGATACATTATTCCCTGACTCTCTTTGTCCGCATGCAAAACGCCTAAATACACTAGATCATTCAATTCTTTTTCGATCGGATGCACCTGCCGCCCGACTTGAGAGGCGATGCGTTCCGCATTTGCTTGCGCCGTCGGATTCTCTCCAAAATAAACCAGCACATCCCACCGCGTCAGACTCGTCGCATAGCGTTCGACAAACGTCAAAAACTCAACGTCAATTTCTCTCGGCTGGCTCGCATGGGTCGAAAATGGAAAAAATGCATTCAAAGCCGCTGGCGAAGATTGAGACATCATGAAATTAGCTCCGGCAAATTTATTAGCCGCATAGTACTATACCGCGCGCACGCGGTCAATAGTACTTACTGCCCGAACGCGGTCTCAACGCGGCGATTCAGCAACGCCCCAACCAGAGAACTCGTTTCGGCAAAAAGGCGTATAGTGGCATAGGCAAAGAAATTGGTCAGACCAATTGACAACGCTCGCGCTTCGATGATAGAATGCGCGCGTGTTCGGTTCGCCGTTCGGAAAGGAGGCGATGCTCTTTTATTAGCCAAAGCGTTTGGTCAAAAATACGGTTCTTGTTCAATCTCAGAGGAGGAGAAATGAATCGTTTACGTTGGCTCGCTCTGCTTCTGATCGCGATCGTGAGTATCGCCGCCTGCGCCCCCGCGCCGACCGCGACCCCCGCGCCGGCACCGGCGGCACCCAAACCCGCCGCGACTGCCGCGCCGACTGCCGCTCCCAAAGCCCCCGCCGTTGTCCGCGGCGGCTCGCTCCGCATCGGATTGAATTCTGATTTGACAACGATGGACCCGCATATGTCCACCGCCGCGGTTGACCGCCAGGTCTATCAATCCATTTATCTTCCGCTCGTCCGCCTCGAAAAAGATTTGACGCTCAAACCGGAACTTGCGGAAAAATTTGAATTCACCGATCCGACGACGCTCGTTTTGAATTTGAAAAAGGGCGTTAAATTCCACGACGGCACCGATTTCAACGCGAAAGCCGTCAAAGTTAATTTCGACCGCATGCTCAATCCCGACACCAAATCGCCGCGCGCGAGCGAAATTGCAACGGTGAAAGAAGTAACGGTCGTGGACGATTTCACGGTCAAGATCACGCTCAAGAATCCCGATGCCGCACTGCTCGCGCAATTGAGCGATCGCGCCGGGATGATCATTTCGCCCGCCGCGATTGATAAATTCGGCAAAGACCTCGTGACCAATCCGGTCGGCACGGGACCGTTTCAATTTGTCGAATGGGTCAAGAACGACAAACTGGTCGTGAAAAAATTCGCCGGCTATTTCGAAAAGGGCGACGATGGACAGGCATTGCCCTATCTCGATCAAGTGACGTACAAGCCGGTAACCGACGCGACGGTGCGCTTGACGGCGCTCAAGACGAACGATCTCGACATCATTGACGCGGTTGCCGCGAAAGATGCTGCAGGCTTGCGCACGCAAAAAGAAGTTGTTTTTGACGAAGTGCCCGGGCTCGGCTATCAAGGTTTCTCGATCAGCAACAAGAAACCGCCCTTTGACAAGGTTGAAGTGCGTCAAGCATTTTCGTACGCGGTGGATCGCGAAGCCATCGCCAAGAGCGTGCTTTTCAATACGGTAACTGCCGGGCAAGGACCGATTGCGCCCGGCTCGTGGGCGTACGATGCGAGCGTCAACATCTTCAAGCGCGATGTCGCCAAAGCCAAAGAGTTGCTCGCAAAAGCCGGTCTCAAAGCCCCCGTGAAAATTTCTTGCATGGTCACCGCCACGCCGGAATCTCAATTGATCGCGCAAGCGATGAAAGAGCAAGTGGAAGAAGCCGGCTTTGAGATGGAATTGCAATCGCTCGAGTTTGGCACCGCGCTCGCGAAATATAATGCGAAAGATTTCCTCTGCTGGCAAGTCGGCTGGAGCGGTCGCCCCGACCCGGACGGCAACACCTACGGCTTTTTGCACAGCAAAGGCGGCTTGAATCGCGACGAGTATGCAAATGCCAAAGTAGATGAACTAATGGACAAAGCGCGCGCGGTGTACGATCAAGCCGAGCGCAAGAAAATCTACACCGATGCGCTGAAAATCGCGGTTGAAGAAGTCGCCATCGTTTACCTCTGGTGGCCTCAGGATCAAAAAACGTGGTCGCCCAAGTTAAACGGTTATGTGCATGTGCCAGATGGAATGCTACGCACCAAGTCCATCTGGCTCGCGAAAGCAAGCCAATAGCATATCGCAGATGGCTGATGCGTTTTCTTTGCGCTATCAGCCATCTGCCCTCAACCGACCATGACCCGCTTTATCGCCAAACGCTTGTTCGCGATGATCCCCGTAATGTTTCTCGTAAGTCTCGGCGTTTTTTTTATTGTTCATCTTACGCCGGGCGATCCCGCGCTCTTGATGCTCGGCGAAGAAGCCACGCCGCAAAATCTTGCCGCGTTGCGTAAAGATTTGGGGTTGGATCAGCCGCTTCACATTCAGTATTGGAATTGGCTGTCCAAAGTTTTGCAAGGCGATCTCGGCAAATCTATTCGGACGCGCCAGTCGGTTTCGAAAGCGATTGAACAACGCCTCCCGGCGACGCTCGAACTCACCACGCTCGCGATGCTCGTATCACTCTGCATTGCGATTCCGACCGGAATTATTGCCGCCACGCGGCGCAATTCGGCGTCCGATTTGATCAGCACGACGGGGGCATTGCTGGGCGTTTCGATGCCCAACTTTTTTCTCGCGATCCTTTTGATTTTTCTTTTCTCGCTCCACCTGCGCTGGCTACCGGCGATTGGCTATACGGCGATTGATAAAGATGTGATCGCCAATTTGCGCGGTATGGTTCTGCCGTCGCTCACGCTCGGCTTAGCCGCCGCCGCGGTTGTATCGCGGCTGACGCGTTCGAGTTTGCTCGAAGTGCTGAATCAGGATTACGTCCGCACCGCGCGCGCGAAAGGTTTGGCGGAACGATTCGTCGTCTTTCGGCACGCGCTCAAGAACGCGCTGATTCCGGTCATAACGATTATCGGCTTGCAGGTCGGCGCGCTTTTAGGCGGCGCAGTAATTACCGAAACGATCTTTGTCATTCCGGGAATCGGGAGTCTGGTCGTAACCTCCATCTTTGAACGCGACTATCCACTCTTGCAAGGCGCCGTGCTTTTTTTGGCATTCATTCATCTCATTGTCAATCTCGTCGTGGATATTTTGTACGGCTTTCTCGATCCGCGTATTCGCTATGCGTAAGAGGTTGTTTAGGAATTCACCACAAAGGCACAAAGACACAAAGATTTTTCTCTGGATGCTGAAAGCACTTTCAGTGGCAAAATATTGAGTTTTTTCTTTGAGCCTTTGGTAAAAATGTATTTGTTAAACAATCTATGGCAATCCAACCCTCCGCTCGCACCCGTCCACTCATCCCCGCGCATCTGCGCCGTCCGGCAGAACGCGGCAGTGCGCGCGAATTTTTTTCGCGCTTGATGCGCGCGCGGCTCGCCGGCGTCGGTCTGATCATCGTCGTGCTTTTTACATTGCTTGCCATCCTCGCGCCTGTGATTGCCCCGTACAGCCCGACCAAGCAAAAAGTGACCAACGCGCGGATGCCGCCGAGCGCGGAGAATTGGCTCGGCACCGACGAACTCGGGCGCGATACTTTGAGCCGCGTGCTGTACGGCGGGCAGATTTCACTGCAAGTGGGATTTGTTGCGGTGGGGATCGCGCTGTTGATCGGAACCGCGCTCGGTCTCATCGCCGGCTATTGGAGCAATTCGTCCGCCGACCAAGTCATTATGCGCGTGATGGACGGCTTGCTCTCGTTCCCCGCGCTCGTGCTCGCGCTCGCGATTGTCGCCGGCTTGGGTCCGAGCAAACAAGGCGAAATGCCGAAAGCGATCTGGGCGATCGCGCTCGTCACGATTCCGGCGTACGCGCGGCTTACGCGCGGGCAAGTGCTTTCGGTGCGCGAACGTGATTTCGTTACCGCCGCGCGTACCGTCGGCGCGGCAGACGTACGGATTATTGTGCGGCACATTTTACCGAACGTGACCGCGCCGCTGATCGTGCAATCGTCGCTCGGCATTGCCGGCGCGATTCTGACGGAAGCCGCGTTGTCGTTCTTGGGTTTAGGCGTTCAGCCGCCGACGCCGTCGTGGGGCTATATGCTCGCGGTGGGGCGCAGTTATTTGGATCTTGCCCCGTGGATTGTGATAGGTCCGGGCGCGGCGATTTTTTTGACGGTGCTGGGATTTAATTT
>Ga0247727_10004606_pt1 | contig 29026 bp, 28 predicted proteins | sample WisWelCaveWW1625_FD_202498 | JGI IMG/M metagenome (GOLD analysis project Ga0247727, IMG submission 202498) | Biofilm microbial communities from Wishing Well Cave, Virginia, United States - WW16-25 | ecosystem: Environmental > Aquatic > Deep subsurface > Groundwater > Cave microbial mat | place...
GGACCCTCGGGTCCGGTCGAACGCCTCGCGCTCCAGCACCACGCCGGTCCTGATGTCGTGCGTTCCCCGGAAATCGGCCACGAAGACGCCCAGGTCGGCGCGCACCGTATCGCGCCGCCGCTGGTCGTCGTACGTCTCGTAGTACGGCCCGCTGACGATGCTGGTGGCCTCGTCGATGTAGTAGTCCCGGTCGGCTTCCGGCGGGCGCAGCAGGCCGTAGGGGTAGGCCGAGACGGGGAACGGCATGTCGTTCAGGACGCCGTCGCCGTTGCGGTCCTCCGTGCCGCGGTCGAGCCGGAAGTCCTTGTCGATGTCCTCGCTCGATTCGAGGATGCCGTTGTGGTTGACGTCCTCGTCGACGTTGTCGAGGTGGCCGTCGCAGTCGGTGTCCTCGCGGCTGGCGCCCTCGCAGGCGCCGCGCGCCGTCAGGTGCCCGTCGCCGTCGGCGTCCTCGGAGACGAGCTTGGTGGCTTGCGGGCCGTTGGGCGGGTCGGGGACCTCGATCTCGTCGATCCGGCCGTTGACGATGATGGTGTCCTCCCAGATATCCCAGGCGCCGTCGGCGTCCCAGTCCTCGCCGGGGTCGCGCTCGTCGGGCGCCAGGAAGCCGTCGCCGTTGCGGTCGAAGTAGATTGTGGAGTTGTCGTTGGTGTCGAGCCCGAGGTTGGGTGTGGTCGCGGGCCGGCTGTCGAAACGACCGAGGGCCGCCTCGAGAACCACCTCGGGGCTCAGGACGCCGAGCGACCTCAGCGTGACGTTCGTCCCGCCCTCCTCCACGGTGTAGCCGGTCTCCTCCAGGGTCAGGCCGTTCAGACCGACGTTCAGGAACCGCTGCGGGTCGTGATTGACCGTCAGCGACAGCCGCGAGTTCGGGTGCACCTGCCAGGTCGCCTTGGCGAAGCCCCTGAACTCCCTGAGGCCGGTCACGAAGGCGGTGTTGAGGGCGTTGACCGGCTCGTCCTTCGCGATGTACTCGAGGGCGACGTAGTACCACGCGTGGTCTTTTCGGATCGGTCCGGAGAGAGACAGGAAGGGGAGGAAGTCGTTGAAGTTGAGGTCGCGCAGGCCCTGCTCGCCGATCCCGCCGTGGATCGACGAGTCGTCGATCCCGGCGCCGTCGCCGTCGAGCAAGGCACCGCGCCAGTAAAACTTGAAGACCCCCTCGAAGTCGTTGCCCCCGGACTTGGTGATGATGTTCGCGAAGCCGCCCTGGGCGCGCCCGTATTCCGCCGTGGCGCCGGACGACTTGACCTCGATCTCCTGGATCGACTCGATGTTGAGCTGAGCGCCGATCTTGCCGGTGAGCGGGTCGGTCGTCGACACCCCGTCGACCAGCGTGATCACGTCGGTGTCGCGCGCCCCGTGGATGTTGGGGCTGCCGTCCCCGTCGATATCGCTGACACCCGGCGCCAGGGTGAGGACATCCTGGTAGTTGCGGCCCAGGATCGGCAGGTTGTCGACGAATTCCGAGGAGAAGCGCGACTGCGTTGTGGTCTCCTCGAGCGACACGATCTGCGGGCTGGCCCGGACCTGGACCGATTCCCGCAGCGCCCGCTCCCCGGACAGCGTCACGTCGACCCGCGTGGCCTCGCCGCCGCTCACCGCCACGTCCGACAGGACGACGGTGGCGTGCCCCGGAAGACTGAAGCGGACTGAATAACCGCGGGCCGCCGGCAGCCCGGCGATGCGATAGGTCCCGTCCGGGCCGCTGACGGCGCCGCGCGATCCGACCCCGGCGCCCGGGTTGGACGCTTCGACGCTGACGCCGGCGAGCGGCGAGCCCGAGGAATCGACGACGACGCCACGCACGCCGCCGCTCGATTCGGCGCGGAGCCATCCCGGCAGCGCGAGCAGCGCGAGCGCCGCGAACAGGACCAGCGGGGAGACGGCGCGGGCGGGCCCCGGTCGTCCCGGGGGGGGGCCGTCGCGGCGTCGCGGCTTGTGGTCCGACATTCTCATTCTCCCCCGAACCCTCGACCGATCCGACTACAGGGCCGGCAGGTAGACGAGCAGGTCGGAGAAACGGTGCAGCAGCCGGTCGGGCCGGCTGGCCAGGAGCGCGTCGCGCGACGCCGAGCCGGTGGGCAGCGCGTAGACCGACACGCCGGCCTTGCGCGCCACCTCGACGTCGAGCGGCATGTCGCCCACGTACACCACTTCGTCGGCCCCGAGCCCGAGCCGCATCATCATGATCTCCAGCATTTCGGGGTCGGGCTTCGGCCGCTCGACGTCGTTCGGGCCGAGGACCTCGGCGAAGAGGTGGTCGATCTCGAGCGTCCTGAGGATGTCGCGTGCGAAGTAGGAGGGCTTGTTGGTGGCGATTCCCATCTGGTAGGTCCGCCGGTCGAGCTCCTCGAGGGTCTCGCGCACCTGCGGGAGGATGGTCGTGCGCTCCTGGCAGAGCGTCGCGTACTTCTCGCGGAACATCCGCACCCCTTCCTCGATCCCGCCGGGGCCGATCGCCTCCTCGATGAGCTTTTCGAGCCCGTGACCCACCATGCCGCGCACCTCCCCGAGCGAGAACGGCGGCCGCCCGCGCGCCTGGCGCACGTGATTCAGGCTGTCCGTGATCGGTTCGTAAGAGTCTATCAAGGTGCCGTCAAAGTCGAAGATGACCCCGCGGATCAAAGCGGTCTCCGGATGGAATGGGGAATCTTAGCATCGGCGCCGGAGCCGGATCAAGCCGGACCCGCCTGCATGCTAGACTCGACGGCGGCGCGGGCCTTCCGCGCCCCGGAGGGGGTCGTGCAGGCGGCACTTGTTCTCATGCGGGCGGCGCTCCTGGTCTACGCCGCCGGCTTCGTGACCGCGCTCGCCGCGGTGCTGCGGGAGGGGACGAGGGCCGCGCGCTGGACCCCGCGCTTCGCCGCCGCCGGGGCGCTGTTCCACACGGCCGGGATGCTCGCCATGGGCTGGGGCCTCGGGCGGTGCCCGCTCGGCACGCTTCCCGAGGTCCTCGGGGCCCTGTCCTGGGTCGCCGTGCTCATCTACCTGTTCGTCTGGTGGCGCCACCGCGTCGAGGTCCTGCACCTCGTCGTCCTGCCGCTGGCGATGATCGTCCTGATGGTCGCCAAGCTCCTGCCGGACGAGCTGATTCCGGTCGGTCCCTCCATGCAGCCCTCGCTCCTCCGCTTCCATCTGGGGGCGATCATCCTGGGCGTGGGGGCGCTGTTCGTCACCTTCGCCGCCAGCCTGGTCTACCTGATCGTCGACCGCGCCCTCAAGGCGAAGCGGCCGGCGCGCTACTTCCGCTCCCTGCCTTCGCTCGCCGGGTGCGACCGGATGGGCCGCCTGTCGCTCCTCTGGGCTTTTCCGCTCCTGACCTTCGGGATCGTCACCGGCGCGATTGTGAACGACGCGAAGTACGGCACCCCGTGGGCCTGGCACGCCAACGAGACCCTGTCGATCCTGGCCTGGCTGCTGCTGGCTGTGGTCGTGGTCGCCCGGATAGGCTGGGGCTGGCGCGGCCGCAAGCCGGCGCTGCTGACGCTCCTCGGGTTCGGCCTGGTGTTCCTGCGCATGTTCGGGGTCTGACGCGCGATGGCGATCCTCCTCTACGGGGCCAACCACCAGAGCGCTCCCCTCGAGTTCCGCGAGCGGCTCGTCGTCCCGGAGGGCGGCCTGGTGGCGGCCGTCCACCGGCTGATCGGCCATGAGGGGATCGACGAGGGGCTTATCCTGTCGACCTGCAACCGCACCGAGCTCCTGGTCCACGGGGCGGCGCCGGCGACGGGGGAGACCCTGCGGGAGTTCCTGCGGGCGCACAGCCGGGCCGAGCCCGCCGACCTCGACCGGCACTGCTACCTGCACGCCGATCGCGAGGCCGTGAGACACCTGTTCCGGGTCGCCTGCTCGCTCGACTCGATGATCGTCGGCGAGCCGCAGATCCTCGGCCAGGTGAAGGAGGCGTACGCCGCCGCGCACGCCGCCGGCGGGCTGCGCTCGGTCCTCGATAACCTGATGCAGCGGGCCTTCGCGGTCGCCAAGAAGGTGCGCACCGAGACCGGGATCGCGCGCGCCCCGGTGTCGATCGCCCATGCCGCGGCCGCCCGGGCGCGCGAGATCTTCGGCGACCTGCGCGGCAGCGCCGTGGTCGTCCTCGGGGCCGGGAAGATGGCGCGCATCGCCGCCCAGCACATCGCCGCCGACGGCGTCGGGTCGATCACCGTGGTCAACCGCTCCTACCAGCGCGGCGCCGAGCTGGCGCGCGAGCTCCGGGGCGAGGCGCTCATGTGGGAGCGCCTGCCGGAGGCCCTGGAGAAGTCCGACATCGTCATCGTCTCGACCGGGGCGCCGCACCACATCGTCACCCGCGAGGACGCCCAGCGGATCGCCCGCCAGCGCCGCGGCCGGCCGATCTTCCTCATCGACATCGCCGTGCCGCGCAACGTCGACCCGCGGGCCAACGATCTCGACAACGTCTACGTCTACGACATCGACGACCTCAAGAGCGTCGCCGAGGCGGGCCTGAGGGAGCGCCGGAACGAGGCCCGCTTCGCCGAGGAGATCGTCGATCGCGAGGCGTCGGCCTACATCGACTGGATGCGCTCGCTCGAGATCTCTCCGACCATCGTGGCGCTGCGCGACCACCTGCATGCGCTGGGCGCCACCGAGCTCGACCGGTTCCGCGGCCGGCTGGGCGCGTTGTCCCCCGGGCAGCAGCAGGCTCTGGAGGAATTCCGCACCGCCCTCGTGAACAAGGTGCTGCACCATCCCATCCAGGCCCTCAAGCGCGCCTCCACCCGCCCCGGCTCGGGGCAGCTCGTCGCCTTCCTGCGCGAGGCCTTCGGTCTCGACGGGCAGGGGCCGACACGGGGAAAGTCGTGAGCGGCGCGGGGCGCGCGCTGGTCATCGGCAGCCGCGGCAGCCGGCTGGCGCTGTGGCAGGCGCACTGGGTCAGGCGGCGGCTCGAAGCGGCCGGCCGGAGCGTCGGCATCCGGGAGATCCGGACCTCGGGGGACCGCTTCGTCGAGCAGTCGCTCGCCGTGATCGGCGGGCAGGGCCTGTTCGTCAAGGAGATCGAGGAGGCGCTGCTGGCGCGCGCGATCGACGTCGCCGTCCACAGCCTCAAGGACCTGCCGACCATGCAGCCGCCCGGTCTCGTCGTCGCCTGCGTGCCCGAGCGCGAGGAGGTCCGCGATCTGCTGCTGGCGCGCGGCGCCTCGACCCTCCGCGCCCTGCCGACCGGGTCGATCGTCGGCACCGGCAGCCCGCGGCGCGCCTGCCAGATCCTCAACCTGCGTCCCGACCTGGCGGTGCGCGACCTGCGCGGCAACGTCGACACGCGCGTCGCCAAGTGGCAGCGCGGCGACTACGACGCCATCATCCTGGCCTGCGCCGGCGTGCGGCGGCTCGAGCTGCCGGTCGGCGGGGCGCCTCTCGACCTCGACGCCATGCTGCCGGCGGTCGGGCAGGGGGCGCTGGCGATCGAGACCCGCGCCGACGACGCCGACGCCCGCGAGGTTCTGGCGCCGACGCATCATGCCGGGACGGCGGCGGCGGTCGCCGCCGAGCGGGCCTTCCTGCGCCGCCTCGGCGGCGGCTGCCAGGCGCCCATCGCCGCCTACGCGCGGCTCGAGGACGGCGCGCTCCGGCTGCGCGGGCTGGTGGCCGAGCCCTCCGGGCGGCGGATGGTGCGGGGAAGCGCGTCGGGGCCGCCCGGCGAGGCCGAGTCCATAGGCGCCGCGCTGGCCGAGGAGTTCCTCGGACGCGGTGCGCGCGATCTCCTGCCGCGCGTCGCGACCGGCACCGGGACCTCCTGATGGCCGCGCGCGCCACGCGCGCAGGGCGGGGGCGCGCCGTCCCGCCGGCCCGCCGCGGCGCCACCGCCCCGTCGGGGCGGGCCCGGCCCGCCGACCGGCCGCTCGCCGGCCGGACCATCGTCGTCACCCGGGCGCGCGATCAGGCGGGCGGCTTCGCCGCGCGGCTGCGCCGGGCGGGTGCGCATGTCCTCGAGGCTCCGGCGATCGAGATCGTCGCTCCGCGGTCGTTCGCCCCCGTCGACCGCGCGCTCGCCCGGATCGGCGACTACCGGCTTCTCATTCTCACCAGCGTCAACGGCGTGGGCCGGTTCCTCGACCGCATGCGGACGCGGAGGATCGACATCCGGACCCTGGCCGGCCTCGACATCGTCGCCATCGGGCCGGCCACCGCCGCGGCGCTCGAGGAGCGCGGCCTCCGGGTCGCCGGCGTGCCGGACGATTTCCGCGCCGAGGGGCTCGTGGACCTGCTGGGCGGCCGCGACCTGAAGGGCGCGCGCATCCTGCTTCCGCGGGCGGCGGCCGCCCGCGAGCTCCTGGTGCGCGCCCTGCGGCGCCGCGGCGCCCGGGTCGATGTCGTGACGGTCTACCGGGCGGTCGCCTCGAGCGCCGGGTTCGCCGCGGTGCGCGCGGCGCTGCGCGCCGGCGGGATCGACCTCGTGACCTTCGCCTCGTCGTCGACCGCGGCGCATTTCACGGCGCGCTTCCACGCCGCCGATCGCCGCCGCCTGCGGCGCGTCCCGGTCGCGGTCATCGGCCCGATCACCGCCGCGACCGCGCGCCGGCTCGGCTTCCGCATCGCCGTGCAGCCGCGCGAATACACCATCCCGGCGCTCGCCGCCGCCATCGTCCGGAGGCTCGGCGGGCGCGCCATTCGGGCCCCGCGCCCGGGGCGCCCCGTGTGGTAGATTAGGCGGCCTCGCAGGAGGGAGCATGGAAACCTCGGCCGGGGCCGCCCTCAGGCGGACTCCCCTCAATGCGCTTTTCCGTGACCTGGGCGCCCGTCTCGTCGACTTCGCCGGCTGGGAGATGCCGGTGCAGTTCACCTCGGTCATCGACGAGCACATGGCGGTGCGCACGGCCGCGGGTCTCTTCGACGTCAGTCACATGGGCGAGATCGAGGTCGAGGGCCGCGACTCCCTCGCCCTGGTGCAGCGCGTCACCTGCAACGACGCGGCGCGCCTCGCGGTCGGGCAGGCGCAGTACACCGGCCTCCTCAACGAGCGCGGCGGCTTCGTCGACGACATCCTGGTCTACCGGCGCGGCGCCGAGCGGTTCCTGCTGGTGGTGAACGCCGGCAACACCGACAAGGATTTCGCCTGGGTGAAGGCGCACGCGGCCGGCGACGCGCGGGTGGAGAACACCTCCGCCCGCTGGGCCCAGATCGCCATCCAGGGACCGCGCTCCGAGGAAATCTTGAAGGGGATGTGCGCCGGCGACCTGCGCGCCATCGCCTACTACCATTTCGCCGAGGTGGCGGTGCGCGGTGTCGCCTGCATCGTGTCGCGCACCGGCTACACCGGCGAGGACGGCTTCGAGATCTACGGTCCCCCCGCGGCGGCGGCCGACCTGTTCGCCGCTCTCCTGAAGGCGGGGGCGGTCGCGGGGCTGATGGCCTGCGGTCTCGGGGCGCGCGACACCCTGCGGCTCGAGGCGCGCATGCCGCTCTACGGCAACGACATCGACGACACCACGACGCCGCTTGAGGCGGGCCTGAAGTGGATCGTCAGGACGGAGAAGGGCGAGTTCGTCGGCCGCGAAGCGCTGCGGCGCCAGGAGAAGGCGGGCGTGGGTCGCCGGCTGGCAGGTTTCGAAATGGTGGATCGCGGCATCGCGCGGCACGGGTACGCCGTGCGGCACGACGGGCACCAGGTGGGACAGGTGACCTCCGGCACCTTCGGCCCGTACGTGAAGAAGAACATCGGCATGGCCTACGTCCCGCCCGGGCTCGCGGAGCCCGGCGCCCGCTTCGCGGTCGTCATCCGCGAGCGCGACGCGGCGGCGGTCGTGGTGCCGGCGCCGTTCTACAAGCGGGCCCGCTGAGCGGGCGCGTACCACAGGGGAGGCCAGGTTGAGCAAGGGTGACGGCATCTATCCCGAGGATCTGCGCTACACGAAAGAGCACGAGTGGCTCGAGGTGCGCGACAACGTCGCCACTGTCGGCATCACCCAGTACGCCCAGGCCGAGCTCGGCGACATCGTCTACGTCGAGCTGCCGCAGGCCGGCGCGGCGATCGTGGCCGGCGAGCCGTTCGGCACCGTCGAATCGGTGAAGGCGGTGTCGGAGCTGTTCGCTCCGGCCTCCGGCACGGTTGCGGAAGTGAACGCGGCGCTGGCCCAGGGCCCCGAACGCGTGAACAAGGACCCGTACGGCGAGGGCTGGATGATCCGCATCACGATGGCCGACGCCAGCGAGGCCGACACCCTCATGACCGCGGCCCAGTACCGCAGGTACGTCGAGGACGAGGCCAACTGACATGTCCTCCGCGCACCGCTACCTCCCGCAGTCGGAGGACGAGCGGGCCGCGATGCTCGCCGCCATCGGCGCCGCGCGCATCGAGGACCTGTTCGCCTCCATCCCGGAACGCCTGCGGCTGCGCCGGCCCCTCGACGTGCCGGGGCCGCTCGCCGAGATGGATCTGGTGGCCTGGATGGCGGACTGCGCCTCCGCCAACCGCCTGCCCGATCCGGGCGCGCAGTTCCTCGGCGCCGGCGCCTACCGCCATTTCGCGCCCGCCCTGGTCGACCACCTCATCTCGCGCACCGAGTTCTACTCCTCCTACACGCCCTACCAGCCGGAGATCAGCCAGGGGACCCTGCAGGCGGTGTTCGAGTACCAGACGCTGATCGGCCAGCTCACCGGCCTCCCGGTCGCCAACGCGTCGATGTACGAGGGCGCCTCGACCCTCGCCGAGGCGGTGCTGATGGCCGAGCGGGTGGCGCCGCGCGGCCGGGTCGTCGTGTCGGACGCCGTGCACCCCGAGTACCTGCAGGTCGTCCGCACCTACGTCGCCAACATGGGGATCGCCGTCGACACCTTCGGCGCCCGCCCCGACGGCAGCGCCGATCCGCTGGCTGCCCGGCGGGCGCTCGAGACCAGGGCGTCGGCGCTGGTGATCCAGCACCCCAACTTCCTCGGCTGTCTCGAGGATGTCGAGGGGATGGCCGCGGCCGCCCGCCAGGCCGGCGCGGTGCTCATGGTCGTGGTGACCGAGCCGGTGTCGCTCGGGCTCCTCAAAGCGCCGGGGTCGCAGGGCGCCGGCATCGTCCTCGGCGAGGGCCAGGGGCTCGGTGTGCCGCTGTCGTACGGCGGCCCGTTCCTGGGCTTCCTGGCGGCCGGAGACGGTTACATGCGGCAGATGCCCGGCCGACTGGTCGGCGAAGCGCGCGACGTCGACGGCCGACGCGGGTACGTGCTCACGCTGGCGACGCGCGAGCAGCACATCCGCCGCGCCAAGGCGACCTCGAACATCTGCACCAACGAAGGGTTGTGCGCCCTGACCGCGGCGATCTTCATGGCGGCGCTCGGCAAGCGCGGCCTCATGGATCTGGCGCGGCAGAACCACGCGCGCGCCGCCTACGCCCGCGAGCGCATCGCGGCCGCGAAAGCCTGCACGCTGCCGCACGCGGCGCCGTTCTTCAACGAGTTCGTCGTGCGCCTGCCGATCCCGGCGGAGCAGGCCGTCGAGGCCCTCGCGGCGAAGGGGATCGCCGCCGGCGTGCCCCTGGCGCGCTACCTCCCCGAACGCGACCGCGATCTCCTGGTCACGGTCACCGAGATGAACCCGCGCCCGGCCATCGACCGCCTGGCCGCTGAGTTGGGGAGGCTGGCGTGAGCATGGAGACGAGGAACCTGCGCGCCCCCGAGAGGCTGCTGTTCGAGATCTCCCGCCCGGGCCGGCGCGGCTTCGAGCCGCCGGCGATGGACATCCCCGAGCCCGGGCGCTACGACCTCGACCCGCGCCACGTGCGCGACGACATCGAGGGGTTCCCCGAGCTGAGCGAAGTGGACGTCGTGCGCCACTACACCCGCCTGTCGCGGCTGAACTACGCCATCGACCTCGGGCTCTACCCGCTCGGCTCATGCACGATGAAGTACAACCCCAAGGTCAACGAGAAGGTGGCGCGCCTGGCCGGGTTCGCCGACGCCCATCCGCAGCTGCCCGAGGCGATGGCCCAGGGGTGCCTCCGGATCATGCACCTGCTGGAGAAGGCGCTGTGCGCCATCTGCGGCATGGACCGGTTCACCCTGCAGCCTGCCGCCGGCGCCCAGGGCGAGCAGACCGCCATCCTGATGGCGCGCGCCTACCATCGCGACCATGGCCGGGCGCGCGATGTCGTGCTGATCCCCGACTCGGCGCACGGCACCAACCCGGCGAGCGCGCACGTGGCGGGGTACAAGGTCGAGCAGATCGCTTCGAACGATCGCGGCTGCGTCGACCTGGGGGCGCTCCGACGGCGGGTGTCCGGGGACGTCGCCGTCCTGATGCTGACCAACCCGAATACGCTGGGCGTCTTCGAGGGCGAGATCGAAGAGGTGGCGCGGGCCCTGCACGACAAGGGGGCGCTCCTGTACATGGACGGCGCCAACCTGAACGCCTTCGTCGGCCAGGCGCGTCCGGGCGACATGGGGGTCGACGTCCACCACCTGAACCTGCACAAGACCTTCTCGACGCCGCACGGCGGCGGCGGTCCCGGCGCCGGCCCGGTCGGCGTGCGCAAGGCGCTCGAGCCGTACCTGCCGGCGCCGATGGTCGAAGCCGACGGCGACCGCCTGCGGCTCGATCACGACCGCCCGAAGAGCATCGGCCGGATGCGATCGTTCTCCGGCAACTTCGGGATGTTCGTGCGCGCCTATGCCTTCATGCTGGCGCACGGCCCCGATGGGCTGAAGCGCATGTCGGAGACGGCGGTGCTCAACGCCAACTACATCCGCCGGCGCCTCGAGGGGACCTACCACCTGCCGTACACCTCGCCGACGCTGCACGAGGTGGTCTTCTCGGACAAGGCCCTCGAGCCGACCGGCGTGCGCACGCTCGACGTCGCCAAGCGGCTGATGGACTACGGCTTCCACCCCCCGACGATCTACTTCCCGCTGATCGTCAAGGGGGCGCTCATGATCGAGCCGACCGAGTCGGAGAGCCGCGAGGAGCTCGACGCCTTCTGCGACGCGATGCTGGCCATCGACGCCGAGGCCCGCCGCGACCCGGAGATGGTGCGGACGGCGCCGCACACGACGCCGATCCGCCGGCTCGACGAAACCGCCGCGGCGCGCAATCCCGTGCTGCGCTGGACACCGGAGACACAGGGCTGACGCGGGACCGACACGCCGGGAGCCGGACGCGCCCCGCCGCCGGACCTCATCCGGCTAACCCTCGGTGCCGGTACGCGGCGGCTTCGATCCCGGGATCGTAGCGCCGGTGGCCGCGGCAGCGGCCGGCGCCGCCGCCCCGAGCGACACCCCTTCGGGAAGCCGCGTAATCGCCATGTTCGCGAACAGGCGCATCTGGCAGCCGAGCGCCTCGACCTCCCTGCCGGTCCGGCGCGACACGTAGCGGAAGGCGCAGTTACGGCAATCGCCGTTCCAGCAGTATTTCGTGTAGGCCAGCTCGAGGCGCATGTGCTGCAGGACCCGGAGGAGGGTGTTGTTCTCCGGCACCTCGTGGACGGTGCCGTTGATGGTCACGGCGATCAGCCGCTCGTAGGGTTCCAGGACCGCCGATTCCAAGGGGCCTCCGGGGCGGGCGCGTGCGCGCCTTCTCCCGGTCAATCTGCGTCGCCCGGCGGTCTGCGGCAAGACGGTTCAGCGCGCGGACACCGGCGGAAGCAGGCCCCAGCGGACGAGGTGCGGATAGAGCCGGTCGAGCGGCAGCCCGATGACGTTGGTGTAACTGCCCTCGACCGATGTGACGAACAGGGCGCCGATCCCCTGCAGGGCATAGGCGCCCGCCTTGTCCCGGCCTTCGCCGGTACGGGCATACCAGTCGATCTCGGCCGGTGTGAGCGGTGCCATGGTGACCCGCGACACGGCGTGCTCGCAGCCGACCGATTCCTCGGGGCAGGCGCGCAGCGCGACGGCGGTGATCACCTCGTGGGTGCGTCCCGCGAGCCGGCCGAGGAAAAGGCGCGACTCGTCGTCGTCGCGCGGCTTGCCGAGGATCTCCCCGGCGATCACCACGAGGGTGTCGGCGGCGACGATGAGCGCCGGGCGGGACGGCCGCGCCACGGCGAGCGCCTTGTCGCGGGCCAGGCGCCTGGCGACCTCCTCGGGGGGCTCGCCCCGGCGCGGCGTCTCGTCGATCGATGCCGGTACGGTCGTGAAGGTCAGGCCGAGCATGCGCAGCAACTCGGCGCGGCGCGGCGAGGCCGAGGCGAGGAGGAGCGAGCGTGGCGGCGGGGCAGGGGCGGCCATGTCCCGGGCACGCCCCTACAGCCGGCGGATGAACATCAGGAGCGCGGCGGCCGACATGAAGCCCCCGAGCACCGTCAGCCGCAGGCCGCCGCCAAGGGTCACCTGCGCCACCCGCATGTCGAGGTCGAGCGGCGCGCTGGTCCCGAGCCGGACGCCGTTCGCCAGGAACGCGACCAGGGGCGAGGCGGGGAAGGCGCGCGCCAGAACGTCGCCGAGCGCGGTGCCGACCATCGCGGCGAGGACGACGATGACGACCAGATGCCAGAACCGGATGCGGCCGGACGCCATCTCAGAAGCCCACCCGCTTGAGCGCCTCCTCGGAGCCCGGGATCTCGCCGTAGCTCTTCTCGTACTGCTCGACGTTCTGCGCCAGCGCCCGGCAGAGCTGCTTGGCGACGAGCGGCGTCGCGATGAGGCGCGACAGGATCTTGACGTCGGGCCGTCCCGGGACCATCCGTCCGAGATCGAGGATGAACTCCGATCGGTTGTGGGCGATGCTGCCGAAGTTGACGTAGATCCCCTCGGCGACGGCATCGTCCAGGCGCGCGCGGAGCGGCACCTCCTTGGGCTGATTCTCCATGTTCGCTTTTCCCTCGAGCGCCGCGGCGGCAGCCGCGGGGCGCGCGGCCACTCTACCTAAAGGGGGACGCGACCGCAACGGAGTTTGACCCCCGCCGGGGCCGACCATATAATCGCGCCCGGCGCGCGGCCGGCGGCGCAGTGCCGGGCGGACGCGGTTTTCGGAGGAACGGTGGCTTCGAGTCGCAAGGTCCGGCGCATGCACGACCCGGCGGCGCGCCCGCGCGCGGCGACGATTCTGGCGGCCGCCGTCCTTGCCCTCGCGGCCGCGCCCGGCATGGCGCTCCCGGCCGCCGCGGCCGATCCGCCGGCGCAGCCTATTTCGGTCGCGGCGCCGGTCATGCCGCCGCCGCTGGCCGCCGGCCCCACCCCCGATCTCGATCTGCTGTTCTCCGCCCAGGTGGCCGGCTGGGTCGAGCCCTGCGGCTGACCCCACAACCCGCGCGGCGGGCTGGCCCGGAGGGCCGGATTCCAGGCGGTGTTCCAGGAGAAATACCCGGGCGTGCCGGTGCTCTATGTCGACGCCGGCGACTTTACCGGCGATCCGAACGTGCCCGGGCAGCGGCAGACCGACGCCCTCGTCGAGGCGATGAACCAGATGGGATACAAGGTGGCCGCCCTGGGCCTGCGCGAGCTGTCGCAGGGGTGGGAGACGTTCGCCGCGCGCCGCGCCCGGGCGCGGTTCCCCTTCGTGTCGGCCAACATCGTCTGGAAGGACACCGCCGAGCCGGTGGTCGATCCCTTCATCGTCGTGAGCGCGCCGCTGCGGCGGGGCGCGAAGGCGAAGGAGGTCCGCATCGCCTTCACCGGGGTCACGATGGGCAACCCGGCGTTCCTCAAGCAGGGCCCCGACGGCCGGTCGATCGTCACCATCGACCCGATCGAGGCGGCCGCGAGGATCGTGCCGCGCATGCGGGAGAAGGCCGACGTCGTCGTCGTGCTGTCGAGCATCGACATCGACAAGGCCCGGGCGCTGGCGCGCCGCGCGAAGGGGGTCGACTTCGTCCTCGGAGGCCTCGGCGCCGTGCAGTCGCGCGCCGACGATTTCCCCGAGGACTCGCTCATCGGCACCACCCGCATCCAGATGGTCGGCGACCAGGGGAAGAACCTCGGCGAGGTCCGCCTGACCTTCAAGGACGGCCGCGCCCTCGGGACGGCGCAGCGCGCCCTCGTCGCATTGACCCGCGACTGGCCCGACCAGCCGGAGCTGGCCCGTCTGATGGCCGCGACGCGCGAGTCGATCAACGAGTACCACAAGGGGCAGGCCGCAGCGGCCAACCCGTTCGCGACCCAGGGGACGACGGCGCCGGTGATCCCGGCGGGGACGGCCACCTACACCGGGTCGGAGCGCTGCCAGCCGTGCCACGAGACCGAGTTCGGCACGTGGGCCGGATCGTCGCACGCGCGCGCCTTCGAGATCCTTGTGAGCAACAAGCAGGACTACAACCCGCGCTGCGTCGGCTGCCATGTCGTGGGCTACGGCCGTCCCGGCGGCTTCCGCGACGCCGCATCGACGCCGCGCCTGATCCACGTCGGCTGCGAGTCGTGCCACGGCCCCTCGAGCCTGCATCCCGACGCCGTCGGCGCCGGCTACGGCGCGACCACGACCGACGCCTGCCGCACCTGCCACACGACGGAGAACAGCCCCGATTTCAACCCGGCCACCTACATCCCCAGGGTGCGGCACTGGGACGAGGCGCGGGCGGCCCGCTGACCCCCGCCCCGGGGCGCCGCGACCCGCGCGCCGGACCGCGTTCTTGACCCCTCCGGGAGCGGCATGTAACTTCTCCGCGTTCGGTCGGGGGCGCGGAGCAGGACGATGACCCACAGCGCGGCGGCCGGCGCCGGCCGGATCATGGCGCTCGATTACGGCGGGCGGCGGATCGGCGTCGCCCTCTCCGACCCGCTGGGCCTGACCGCCCGCCCCCTGCTGACGCTCGTCCGCCGGTCGCGCGCGCGGGACCTCGAGGCCCTCGTGGCGCTGGCGCGCGAGCACGAGGTGACCCGCATCGTCGTCGGCTGGCCGCTCGCCATGGACGGATCGCGCACCGAGCGCGTCCGCCTGACCGAGGTCTTCATGCAGCGCGTCGGCCGGGCCACCGGGCTGCCGGTCGAGCCCTGGGACGAGCGTCTGACCTCGGTCCAGGCCGAGCGCGTGCTGATCGAGGGCGGCGTCCGCCGCGAGCGCCGCCGCGAGGTGATCGACCAGGTCGCCGCGGTGATCCTCCTGCAGTCGTACCTCGACGCCGGGCACGCCGTGGGCCGCGCGTGACCGCAGCCCGGCCGCCCCGCCCGCCGCCGCCGCGCCGGCGGGTGCTGCTGCGGGCATCGATCGCCCTGGCCATCCTGGCGCTCGTGGGGGCCACGGTCGGCCTGGCGCGCGCCTGGCTGTGGGCCACCCTGCCGTACCGCGGCTACGGCGCCTCGTCGGCGATCGTCGAGATCCCGCCGGGGACCGGCATGCGGCGGGCGCTCGAGATCCTCGAGGGGCGCGGCGTCGTGCGCCCGTTCGGCCAGTCGCGATCCACCCTGAGGGCGTGCCGGCGGGGCGGCACCCTCAAGGCCGGCGAGTATCACTTCACCCGGCCGATGACGCCGCTCGAGGTCTTCGACAAGATCACCGGCGGCGACGTCTACTTTCACCGCGTCACCGTGATCGAGGGGCTGCGCTCCGACGAGATCTTCGCGCTCTACGTCAAGGCCGGCTTCGGCGCCGTCGAGGAGTACGAGACGGCCTTCCGCGACACCGGGATGCTGCGCGGCGCCGACCCGCAGGCCGTCGATCTCGAGGGGTACCTCTTCCCCGACACCTACTCGCTGCAGAAGGGGACGACGGCGCGCGCCGTTCTCGCGATGATGGTGGACCGGTTCCGCGAGGTCCTCGGTCCCTCGTGGATGGAGGCGGGGGGGGCGCGCGGTCTGGGCGTGCGCGAGGCGGTCACCCTGGCGTCGCTGGTCGAGCGCGAGACCGCCCGGGACGACGAAGATCCGCTCGTTTCGTCGGTCTTCCACAACCGGCTGCGCCTGGGGATGAAACTGCAGTGCGATCCGACCGTCATCTACGCGCTGGCGATGCGCAACCAGTACGACGGCAACCTGCGCCGTGACGACCTCAGGATCGATTCGCTCTACAACACCTACCGGTATTCCGGCCTGCCCCCGGGGCCGATCGGCAATCCCGGGGCCTCGGCCCTGCGCGCCGCCGTGGCGCCGGCGTCCACCGACTACCTCTACTTCGTGTCGATGAACACCGGGCGGCACCGCTTCTCGCGCACCCTCGAGGAGCACAACCGCGCGGTCTGGGAGTTCCAGAAGAAGCCGTTTCTCAGGTCCGCGGCTCGCCGCCCGTCGTGACGGCGTGGAAGTTGATGGCGCGCCGCCGGGCCTGATCGCTGAGGCGCTCGGAGATCAGGCCGCGATCGGTGATCTCGCCGCGCACCAGGCAGTCGTAGTGGAAGCGGCAGAATCCGTCGCGGAAGGCCTCGTCGCCGCACCGCGCCACCCCACCCCAGGACGTCGTGAACCGGCAGCGCTCCATGCTCGTCGCCTCCCGTCAGCCGCGATGGGCGCCCGCCGTGGGCGCCCCACCGGCGGCCGCCCAGTATCGGCGCCGCGGCGGCGGCGGTCAAGGGCGCCGTGGAGGCGGGACGCCGCGCGCCGGGCCCGGCCCCACGGCGTCCCGAAAGCGGCCATTGATATTTCGCGGACAGGCTCCTAGCATGCCCGCACGGCGCGCGCTCCTCCGCGCGCGGCGCCCCGGAGGGACCCGATGACGCCGCCGATGCCGCTGACCGCGATCGCCGCGGGCCTCCTGCTCGCCGGGACGGCGCTGCTTGCGCGGTCGCTGTGGCGCGTCGCCGCCGCCGTCCGCGCGCGGTCCACCTACGGGGCGCCCTATCACCACGGGCGGATCGGCGAGCGCGCCTTCGCGGCGCTGCTGACGCTGCCGGTAGCACCGGTCGGCGCGGCGCTGCTGGCGATCGCTCTCGGCCAGGCGGCCTTCCAGCCGGTGCGGCCCGCCGAGGCGATCCGCGTCGGGCAGTTGGAGTTCGCGAAATCGGGCTGGGGACGGACCATGGTGCGGCTGACCCCCGACCCGGCGTATCCCGAGAGCCGCGCGCTCGAGGGCGCGGTCGAGGGGGCGCGCTGGGCCGTCGTCGGCGATTTCCTCGACTGGGATCCGGGGGTGCGCTGGCTGGGCCTCGTGCCGGCGCACCGGGTGCGCGGGATCGCCGGCGCCGGCGACGTCACCGGCGGGGCGATCACCGCCGCGCGCACGGTGCCGATCGACGCCCCGCCGCGCATGGCGCGCCGGCTCCTGGCCTGGGACCGCTTCCTGCCGATGCTCCGGGTGCGCACCGGTTCGACCGCGTGGATGCAGCCGGCCGAACGCGCCGTCGCGATCCTCTACGTCACGCCCGAGGGGTACATCACCGACCGCGCCGCCCTGCCGTGACGGGGCGGGCGCCGCCGACCGGTGCCGCCGCGCGACTTGACTTGTCGGGGGGCGTCGGATAATTTGTCCCGCCTTTCGCGCGGGCCGGCTCCCGCCGGCGGGGCGGGCGCGGAAGACGACACCATGACGAGAGCCTGACAACGATGCTGGAAGTCTCCGAAGTCACCAAGGTCTACGGCGCGCGCACGGTCGTCAAAGGGGTCTCCTTCTCGGTCAGCAAGGGCGAGATCCTCGGCTTTCTCGGCCCCAACGGGGCGGGGAAGACGACGACGATGCGCATCATCACGGGGTACGTCCCCCCGAGCGGCGGCACCGCGAAGGTGGCGGGGTTCGACGTCCAGGAGCAGCCGCTCGAAGTCAAGAAGCGGATCGGCTACCTGCCCGAGCACCCGCCGCTGTACCGCGAGATGCTGGTGCGTCCCTATCTCGAATTCGTCGCCCGCATCCGTGGCGTCCCGCGCCGGCAGATGCGCGCGCGCGTCGACCGGGCGATCGAGCGCTGCGGGCTGGGCGAGGTCAGGGGCCGGCTGATCGGGCTGCTGTCGAAGGGATACCAGCAGCGCGTCGGCCTGGCGCAGGCCATCCTGCACGAGCCCGACCTGCTCATCCTCGACGAGCCGACGGTCGGCCTCGACCCGTCGCAGATCCGCGAGATCCGCTCGCTCATCAAGTCGTTCGCGGGCGAGCACACGGTCATCCTCTCGACCCACATCCTGGCCGAGGTGACCATGACCTGCCACCGGGTGCTCATCATCAACGACGGCCGCATCGCCGCCGAGGACACCCTCGAGCGCCTGGCGGCGCGGGGCGAGCGCACGCGGCAGGTCGCGCTCAGGCTGGCGCGCCCGGGCGACGGCGCGGAGGCGGCGCTGCGCGCGCTTCCGGGCGTCGCCGCCGTCACGGCGCAGGGCGGCGCCCCCGCCGGGTTCGTGGTCGAGGCCGCCGACGGCCAGGACGCCCGCGAGGCGATCGCCGCGCTGGCGGTGGCGCGCGGCTGGGGCCTCCTCGAGATGCGGCCGATCACGAGAAGCCTCGAGGACATCTTCATCGAGATCATCAGGGAGAGCGCGGCATGAGGAACATCGCGGCCATCGCCTGGCGCGAGGCGCGCACCTACTTCACGTCGCCCCTGGCCTACGCGGTCACCGGCGTCTTCGTCCTGCTGAGCGGCTACATCTTCTGGGCCTCGCTCGTGCGCTTCTCGGAGCTGTGCCTGCGGTTCGCGAGCAATCCCTATTTCTCGTCGCAGCTCAACGTCAACGACATGGTGGTCCGGCCCCTCTTCGGCACGATGGGGATCATCTTCCTGCTGATGATCCCGGTCATCACCATGCGCCTGCTGGCGGAGGAGCGCCGCACCGGCACCGCCGAGATGCTGTTCACCTGCCCCGTCACCAGCGGCCAGGTGGTCCTGGGGAAGTTCCTCGGCGCGGCCATGCTGCTGCTCTTCATGCTGGCGGTCACGCTGACCTACCCGCTCCTCATCATGGGCAGCGGGGCGAAGCCCGACATGAAGCCGACCCTGGTGGGATACCTCGGGGTGCTGCTGATGGGGCTGGCGTTCCTCGCCATCGGCCTGCTGATCTCCGCGATGACCGAGAACCAGATCATCGCGGCGGTCGGCGCGTTCGGGGCGCTCCTGATGCTCTGGGTGATCGACTGGATGTCCGAGTCGGCGACCATCACGCTGGCGGCGGTCATGAACACGCTGAGCATGGGGCTGTGGGAGAAGGCGGGCTTCGGCACCGGCGGGCCGACGCTCGGCGGGCTGCTCTCGTCGGCCTCCCTCATCGCCCACTTCCAGGATTTCCGCAAGGGGCTGCTCGACACCCGGCACGTCGTGTTCTACCTGAGCGTCGTGTTCATGGCGCTCTTCGTGACCCAGCGCGTGCTCGAGTCGCGGCGGTGGCGGTAGGGGGGCGGCCGTGAGAATTCTGCGCGACTGGGGCATCGGCGTCGGGGCGCTCTGCGCCGCCCTCGGGTTGATCCTGAACAGCATCGTGCCCGAGCGCCGGGCCTATACGCTGGCGATCGCCGTCTTCGGCGCGGTCCTGCTCCTCGCCGGCGCCGTCCTCGATCGCCGGCGGCTCGTCGCGGCGCTGCGCGGCCGGACCGTCCGTGCCGCCTCGGCGAGCGTCGGCTACACCCTGACGGTGCTGGCGGTCATCGTCCTGGTCAACTTCCTGGCCGGCCGGCATCACCACCGCTTCGATCTGACCGAGAACAAGGACTTCTCCCTGAGCGAGCAGACGATCAAGGTGCTCGAGGGGCTGCCGCGCGAGGTGACGGTCACCTCGTTCTCGCGCGAGACCGACCCCGGCCACCAGAAGCTGAAGGACCTGCTCGAGGAGTACGCGTATCGCAGCCCGGTGCTCTCGGTGAAGTACATCGACCCCGATCGCAACCCGGGCGAGGTGCGGCGCTACAACGTCACCGAGCTCGGGACGGTGGTGATCGAGAGCGGCAAGTCGGAGACCCGGATCACGACCTCGGACGAGGAGGCGCTGACCAACGCGCTCATCAAGGTCACGTCCGACAAGGAACGCGCCGTCTACTTCACCGGCGGCCACGGCGAGCACGACATCAACGGCACCGAGCGCGACGGCCTGTCGGCGCTCAAGGGCGTTCTCGAGAAGCAGAACTACGTCGTCAAGCCGCTGGTGCTGAACCAGGGTGTCCCCGCGGACGCGACGGCGCTGGTCATCGCCGGGCCCGACAAGCCGTTCCTCGAGACCGAGGTCGCGATGATCGCCGATTACGCCGGGCGGGGCGGCCGCCTGCTGCTGATGCAGGACCCGGGCGCCGACCCCGGCTTCGCGGCGCTTCTGGCCGGCTATGGGGCCGTGGTCCGCAAGGACGTCGTCATCGACAAGGTGTCGCAGCTCTTCGGCGGCGACGCGCGCATCCCGATGGTGCCGCCCGACGGTTACGACACGCTGCACCCGATCACCAAGTCGTTCGCCTACCAGACGGTTTATCCGCTGGCGTCGTCGCTCGATGTCAGGGAGCCGGCGCCCGAAGGGGTCACCGCCACGAAGCTGGCGCAGACTTCCGAGATGTCGTGGGGCGAGACCAGCGAGCAGGAGTTCACTTCCGGCCGAATCACGCTCAACGAGGGGGTCGACACGCGCGGCCCGATCGTCCTCGCCGCCGCCTTCGAGAAGAGGGCCGCCGGCGCGGCCACCGCGGAGGCCTCCGCGCCGGCGGACGCGCCGGACGACGGCGGGGCCGCGGCGGCGAAGCCGGCCAGCCGGCTGGTCCTGTTCGGGGACGCCGATTTCGCCAGCAACAACTACTTCAACGCCGCCGGCAACGGCGACCTGGCGCTCAACGCGATCGCCTGGCTCGTCGAGCAGGGCGAGTTGATCTCCATCCGCCCAAAGACCGCGGTGCCGCGCATCGCCGTCCTGTCGGCGGGCCAGGTCTTCTACTACTTCTGGAGCATCGTCGCGGTCGCGCCCATCGGCATCGCGGCCATCGGCGTCGCCATCTGGTGGCGCCGCAAGCGCCTGTAGGGCCGTCATGAAACTCCGGCCGGGTCCGATCGCCGCCCTCGTCCTGCTCGCCGGACTCGGCGTCTGGGTCTACCTCAGCGAGTTCCGCGGCGCCGCCGACCGCGAGAAGGCCGATCAGGCGAAGGACCGCGCCTTCGCCTTCGAGCGCGGCGACCTGCGCGCCCTCGTCGTCCGCAACCCCGAAGGCACGGTGCGCCTGCAGAAGGAGGGCGACACCTGGAGCGTCGCCGAGCCGCTGGCCGCGCCTGCCGACCGCGACGCGGTCGAGGGCATCCTGTCGTCCCTCGAGTTCGCGCGCATCGAGCGGCGCCTCGGAGGGGACGGGGATCGCAAGTCCTACGGCCTCGACCCGGCGCCGCTCGGCGTCACGCTCGAGACGGCCGCGGGCCCGGCGCAGACCATCGAACTGGGAGATACCAACCCGATCGGCGGCGCCTACTTCGCGGCGCTTCCGGGGGGTGATCTGGCGGTCGTGAGCGTTTCCCTCGGCGAGGTGGCGAAGAAGGACCTCTTCGCCCTGCGCGACAAGTCGCTCGTCGCCTTCGATCCCTTCAAGGCGAAGAGTCTCGTCATCGAGCGCGGCGCCGAGGTCATCGCCCTCGAGAAGCGGGACGCCGGCTGGACGATGACCAGGCCGGTCGGGGCGCCCGCCGACGGGCCGACGATCACCGACCTCCTGAGCGCGCTCGAGCGGCTGCGGGCGGCGCGGTTCGTCGCCGATCGTCCGACCCCGGGCGATCTCAAGATGTGGGGATTCGCGCCGCCGGCGGTCCGCATGACCCTCGTGCAGGAGGGTTGGGACACGGCCAGGATCGTGGAGTTCGGGCCCGAGAAGGACGGCGAGCGGCGCGCCCGGACCGTCGGCCGTGATGCCGTGGTGACCATCACGCCGGAGTTCTGGCCCAAGGCGAACGTCGCGCTGTTCGATCTGCGGCGCCGCGAAGCCCTCGGCCTCAGCCAGTACCGGCTGCGCGCCATCTCGATCGCTCGCGACGGCGGCACGGCGCTCGTCCTTGAAAAGGGCGACGAGGGGAATTGGAAAGTGTCGGGCCTCGCCGACGGCACGGTCAAGTTCGATCCGGTCGACGCCCTGGTGCGGGCGATCGCCGGCGTCAAAGCGACGGCCTTCGACGACCGGCCTTCGCAGGCGCTCGAAGCGTCGCTGACCGCGCACCCGGCGATCGACGCGACCTTCGAACAGGAGCCCGACGCCGCGGGCGGCGCCGCTCTCCGCCAGCATCTGGTCTTCGGCGCCGTCGGGAAGGACAACCGCATGCCGGTGCAGGACCTCGACTGGCCGTCGATCCTCTGGGCCGACGGCGCGGCGCTGGCGCGCATCGGCGAGCACATCGACACCCTCGTGAAGGAGGCCGCGGCGCCCCCGGCCGCGCCCGCGCCGGCCGCGGATGGCGCCCCTCCGGCCGCCGACGAGACCACTCCGCCGGCGGACGACCCACCGCCGCCGGCGGACGGCGCACCGCCGCCGGGCGGCCACGAGCGTTCCTAGAAAGCGCCGCCGCCGATCGCCGCCAGCGCCGCGGCCGCCTCCGGGTCGGCCGGATCGGCCGCCAGTATCGCCCGCAGCTCACCCACCGCCTCGGCCTGCCGCCCGCTCTCGCGCAGCAGCACCGCCAGGTTGTAGCGCGCATCGGCGTTGAGCGGGTCGGCGGCGATCGCCGCGCGGTAGCCCGCCTCGGCGGCGCGCGGATCGCCGCGGCGGCGGGCGACGAGACCGAGGTTGGCGAGCGCCGGCGACAGTCCCGGATCGAGGGCGAGGGCGGCGCGGAAGGACTCCTCGGCGGCCGCCGCGTCGCCTTCGCGCAGGAGCATCGAGCCGAGGTTGTTGCGGGCGGTCGCCAGCCGCGGGCCGGCGCGCACCGCGGCCGCGAAGGCGCGCCGGGCCCCGTCCGGGTCCGCGGCCGTGACGCGGACGATGCCGAGGGCATTCCAGGCGTCGGCGAGGCCGGGATCGATCGCCACCGCCGCTTCGTAGGCGACCGCCGCCGGCGCCGCCAGGCCGCAGCCGCGGTAGGCCTCGCCGAGGAGGAACTGCGCCGTGGCGCTCGCGGGGTACGAGGCCGCGGCGGGCCCGAGCGCGCCGGCCGCCTCGACGTACCGGCCGCTCGAGAGCAGCGCCAGGCCGGCGGCCAGCCCCGGCTCGCGCAGGGCGATGAGGTCGGCGTCCCGGAGGCTCGCGGCCGCCTCGAGCCGATCGTCCCGGCGCCGCAGGCGGGCGCGCAGCGCCGCCGCCAGACCCGGGTCGCGCACGAGGGCGCCCGGCGCGAGGATCGACGCCACCGGCTCGCGTTCCCGCCGGAGGAGCGCCGGCGCCGGCGGCGTGTCATCGAGCAGCGCCAGCGGCGCCCGCCATTCGAGGTAGAGGTTGTCGTCGGTGTGCAGCCGCGCGCCACGCGCGAACGACCCGAGCGCCCGCGGCCCGGCCACGAAGCGCGCCAGGAGGTCGGCGGGGCCGTCGACGCCGGCGCGGGCGAGGTCGGCCCAGGCCGCAGCCGGCGCCGCCGCCAGGCCGGCCGGGTCGATTCCGCCCTTCGAGCCGAGGCCACCGACGAGAAACAGATCGCCGCCCCCCGGCGACTCCTCCCACAGGGTGGCGTCGGGAAAGACCGCGAGGAACGAGGCGACGATGCCGCGCAGATCTTCAGGCGCGATGCGATAGGCCTGGACCCACTGCGCGACGATGCCACCGGGCCGCAGGCGCTCCCGCAGCAGCCGATACATGTCGGTCGTGAACAGGCCGGCGACGCCGGCGACCCACGGGTTCGACGGCTGCGAGGCGATCACATCCCAGCGGCGCGGCCGGGCGATGAGCCAGGCGCGCGCGTCGTCGAGGACGAGGCGGGCGCGCGGGTCGTCGAGGACGCCGCCGTTGGCCGCGTCGAAGAGGCGGGCGGCCTCCGGCACCGCCCGGGCGATCTCGATCGCCTCGAGGCGCGCGAGCGGATGGCGCGCCGCGGCGCCGAGCGACACGCCGCTGGCCAGCCCGATGACCAGCGCGTCACGGGCGGCGCCGTGGAGGATGAGCGGCAGGTGGCCGGCGAGCAACTGGGTCGCCATGTCGCCGCCGCTGCTCGCCTCGGTCTTGCCGTTGATCTGCAGCGACAGGATGCCGGCGGCGTTGCGGCGCACGGTCACGAGGCCGTCGCCGCCGTCGCGCTCGTACAGCACCTCGCCGCGCAGGCGCACCGCCTCGCCGAGACCGCCGGCCGCGGCGGCGCGGTACAGCCGGCCGTACAGCAGCCCGCCGCCGCTCATGCTGGCGGCGTCCCATGCGGGGAGGAGCAGCAGGAGGAGGGGCGCGAGACCCGCCGCCGCGATCGCCAGGCGGCGCGGCGCGCCCGGCGCGGGCGGCCGCAGCAGGAGCGCGAGGGCGAGCGCCGCGGCCGCGGCGGCGGCCAGTGACCGGCGCGCCCCGAGGCCCGGAAGGAGCGCGAAGCCGGCGAGCAGGAAGCCGGCCACCGACCCGGCGGTCGATGCGGCGTAGACGGCGCCGGCGGCGCGCTCGATCCGGGTGCGCGCTGCCGCGGCCGCGGCGAGCAGCGGCAGGCAGGCCCCCTGCGCCATCGCCGGCGCGAGCAGGAGCAGCGCGGCGATGCCGAAGAGGAGCGCCATGGCCAGGGCGGGCGAGCGCTCGTACACGCCGCTGGCCCGCGCGGCCACCGCCGGAACGCATCCGAGGAGGGGGAGGATGGCGAGCGCGAACGTCCCGGTCAGCCAGGCGGCGAGCGCGGCACCGCGGCGCGCCGATTCGCCCGCCGCGGCGCCGGGCAGGCCGGCGCCGGCGCCCGGCTCGCCGGCGCGGCTTCGGAGCGCCCCGCGCCACAGGCGCGCCACGACGAGCGGCCCGAGGCCGAGCCCGAGGATGACGGCCCCGAGGGTGAGCCCGAGGGCGTAGACCGACGACCCGAAGGCGAGGGTCATGACGCGGATCCACCCCGTCTGCAACACGGCGCCGACGGCGCCCGACAGCAGCGCTGCGAAGAGGATCGGCGCCAGTCCGGCTCCCCCGGGCGCCGTCGGCCCGGTCGCCGCCGGCCCGGCCGCCGCCGGCGCCGACCCACGCGCTGGCGCAGGCGTTCCCCCTGGTCCCGCACGGCGCGCGGCCAGCACCGCGGCCGTGAGGCTGAGCGCCGCCCCCAGGACGAAGGTGGCGCGCGTGCCCAGCAGCGGCAGGGCGGCGAACGATCCCAGCAGGGCACCGAGGCCGCCGCCGACGGTGTTCCAGCCGTACAGCAGGGCGGCGCCGCGACCACCGTCCTCGTCCGGCCAGGCGCGCACGAGGATGGGGAATGTCGCACCCATCAGGAGCGTGACGGGCAGCAGGACGATCGCCGCCGCGCCGAGCCGCAGCGCGATGAGGGGCGCCCCATCGTCGACACGCGGCCCGCCGTCGGCGACCATCCGCATCGCGCCCGCGGCGAGGAGCGGGGCGGCGAGCCCGAGGCCGCCCACCGCCGCCTCGATCACCGCGTAGACGCGCAGCGGCCGCCGCGCACGCCAGGCCAGACGGCCCGCCAGCGCGGCGCCGCCCCCGAGCCCGGCGAGGAAAACACCGAGGACGATCGACTGCGATGCCAGCGACCCGCCAAGGGTCTGGCCGAGCGCCCGCGCCCAGGCGACCTCGTGGATGAGGCCGGCGGCGCCGGACAGGGCGAACAGGACGAGGAGACGCTTCAGCGGCGGCGCCCCCGGGGCGGCGGCGGGCGGACCAGAAGGGCGCGAAGGAGCATCTCGTCGGGCCAGGTGGTGTCGGCGTCATCGGCGAGCCGCAGCGGGAACTCGCGCTCGACGCCGTCGATGGTGGCGGAGAAATGCGGCGGAAAGAGCTCGCCGCCGCCCCACAGGCGGTCGACGGGGTACTCGTTGCCGCCGCCGTCGAGACGGGTGACCCGCACCGTCGCGGAACGACCGCCCGGGTGCGTGACGATCTCGATCTCGCGGATCTGCCTGAACTTCACGCGCGAGTAGTCGGCGAAGCGCACGCAGCGGCAGTCGTCGCGGTCGCTCAGGATCTCGAGGCGCTCGCGTGTCGGGCTTTCCTCGACCGGGACGTGGGTGCGGCGATAGCGGGTGTGGAAATAGACGAAGCGCAAGTCGGTCGCCTCGACCGTCCGCTCGCCGCCGGGTCCCGAGAGAGTGAGGCGGACCGGCTTCGGCTTCGCCATGGCCGGCGTCACGGCGCAGGCAAGGGCGGCCGCGATCACGACAACGCCGAAGACCGCTGTCGCCGCCGTCCGCGCCGCGCGGCGACAGCCGCCGACGGGCCGTGGCCCGGCCCCGGGCCCTCGGGTGGCGGCGGGCGCCTCAGTCGCGCAGGAGCTGGATGTTGACCAGCGACGAGGTGAGGACATAGATGCGGGCGTTGTTGTCCTCGGGGTCGGCCGGGATGAGATAGAAGCCCGGCCGCGCCGGGTCGTAGTCGCGGCTGAAGCCGAAGATCTTCTCGCCGTCGTAGAATTCGGCCACCGTCTTGATGTAGCTGCGATCCTCGGGCCGGTTCGCGTCGCCTGCCGGGAACCCAGACGGGGCCCGTCCGACGTGGCGGTCCTTGCGTCCCCAGGTCTTGACCTGGAACAGGGCCTTGAGATTCTCGGTTTCGATCACCTGCGAGGCCGCGACCCCGCCCTGGCGTCGCACGAGGTGGAAGGTGTCGCGCTCGGGATGGAAGTCGCGCGAGAACCCCTTGGAGATCTGGCCGTCCTTGAAATGGGCGACGAGTCTGCTCTTGGTTTCGCCGGGCATGCGCCGCCCCCCTGGGGCCGCCCGGGGGAAGGCCTAGTGGGCCACCCCGGGGAAGAAGCGGATGAGGATGACCTTGGCAAGGAGCAGGAGCACGATCGGGATGCCCAGGAGGATCGCGACCTGGATGAGCGCGGTCGAGACAGGCAGGGGATCGAGCGGCTCGAGAGGCGGCCTGCCGCTGGGACCCGCGCCGCCCGCCGATCGCGCCTTTATCTCGTTCTGCGCCATGCCGTTCCTCCCAAGGGCCCGTGAGGCAGCGTTTATACCACAGCTCCGACGGCAGGGCGGCCCCGAATTGGTGTAAAGTTAGGGGCTCTTGGAGAATGCGGGCATGACCATCGAGCAGGCCCTGCGCCAGGAAAAGCTCCGCAATCTGCCGCGTCCGGAGCCGGCAAGCGTCCCGTCGGGAACGAGCCTCGGCGACACGCTGGAGATCATGCGCAGCGCCGGCGGGGCGGCGGTCCTGGTGTGCCGGGGCGACCGCGCGGTCGGCATCTTCACCGAGCGCGACGTCCTCAACAAGCTGTTCGCGGCGCCGGTCGACGACAGGCTTCCGGTTGATCGGTTCATGACCGCCAATCCGGCCTCGCTGCCGCTCGACGCCACGCTCGGCGAGGCCGTCCGCCTGATGACCGAGAAGGGGTATCGCAACGTCCCGCTCGTCGACCGGGATGGCAGGAGCGCCGGCATGATCGCCGCGCGCGACATCGTGCAGTACGTCGCCGAGCACTTCCCGACGGAGGTCGCCAACCTCCCTCCCAGCATGGAGCAGGAGTACCGCTCGTCCGAAGGGGCCTGATCGTCTTTCGCGCGCCTTCGGGCGCGCCCGGGGAGCATCGCCGATCGTGAGTACCGAAACCGAAGTGGCCGTCAGCAAGCGCGTGGTGCAGGAGCTGGACGAGGTCGTCATCCGTTTCGCCGGCGATTCGGGCGACGGGATGCAGCTCACCGGCACGCAGTTCGCCGACACGACCGCGCTGGTCGGAAACGACCTCGCCACCCTCCCGGACTATCCGGCCGAGATCCGGGCGCCCGCCGGGACCCTGGCGGGCGTGAGCGGCTACCAGATCAACTTCTCGTCGCACGACATCCGCCACCCGGGCGACACGCCGAACGTGCTGGTGGCGATGAACCCGGCGGCGCTCAAGGCGAACCTCCTCGACCTCGAAGAAGGCGGCATCGTCATGCTGGACGCCGACGCCTTCACCGATGGAAACCTGCAAAAGGCCGGCCTGAAGTCGAACCCGCTGCGCGACGGCACGCTGAGCCGCTTCCGCGTGTTCGAGATACCGCTCACCTCGATGACCCTGAAGGCGGTGGCGGAGACCGGCCTCGCCGGCCGCCAGGCGGCGCGCTGCAAGAACTTCTTCGCGCTCGGCATCGTCTTCTGGATGTACGAGCGGCCGGTCGATTACACCCGCGAGTGGATCGAGAAGAAGTTCAAGTCGAACGACCAGGTGCAGAAGGCCAACGTCCTGGCGCTGGGCGCCGGCTACAACTACGCCGACACGACCGAGGTCTTCACGACCCACTACAGGGTCCGCAAGGCGCGCCTCGCCCCGGGCACCTACCGCAGCCTGACCGGCAACGAGGCGACCGCGACCGGCTTCATCGCCGCGGCGCTCCTGTCCGGGCGGCCGCTGTTCTACGGCTCCTACCCGATCACGCCGGCGAGCGACATCCTGCACGAGCTGTCGCGGCTCAAGAACTACCCGGTGCGGACCTTCCAGGCCGAGGACGAGATCAGCGCCATCGGCGCGACCATCGGCGCGGCCTACGGCGGCGCCATCGGCCTGACGGGCACCAGCGGCCCGGGCGTGGCGCTCAAAAGCGAGGCGATCGGTCTCGCGGTCATGGCCGAGCTGCCGATCGTGATCGTCAACGTGCAGCGCGGCGGCCCGTCGACCGGGCTGCCCACCAAGACCGAGCAGGCCGACCTGTTCCAGGCGGTCCTCGGGCGCAACGGCGAGTGCCCGGTGGCGGTGGTGGCGCCCGCGACCCCCTCGGAGTGCTTCTCGATGGCGATCGAGGCGACCCGCATCGCGGTCAAGTACATGACGCCGGTCATGTACCTCTCGGACGGCTATCTCGCCAACGGCTCCGAGCCGTGGAAGGTGCCGAAGCCGGCCGACCTGCCGAAGATCGACGTCCACTTCGTCACCAATCCCGACGGCTTCATGCCCTACCGGCGCGATCCGAAGACGCTCGCCCGGCCGTGGGCGATCCCGGGGACCCCCGGTCTCGAGCATCGCATCGGTGGCCTCGAGAAGGAGGACGTCACCGGCAACGTCTCCTACGATCCCGTCAACCACGACCGGATGGTGCGCCTCAGGGCCGAGAAGGTGGCGCGCATCGCCGACGACATCCCTCCGGTCGAGGTGTTCGGCAAGGAGTCGGGCCAGGTCCTCGTGGTCGGCTGGGGCGGCACCTACGGCGCCATCACCTCGGCGGTCGAGGCGCTGCAGCACGAGGGCGCCCCGGTGTCGTCAATACACCTACGCCATCTCAATCCCTTCCCCAGGAACCTCGGAGAGGTGCTCAAGCG